>Ga0222719_10004200_pt1 | contig 12668 bp, 7 predicted proteins | sample C33_34DmetaG_FD_165039 | JGI IMG/M metagenome (GOLD analysis project Ga0222719, IMG submission 165039) | Estuarine water microbial communities from San Francisco Bay, California, United States - C33_34D | ecosystem: Environmental > Aquatic > Marine > Unclassified | place: USA: California...
TTCGCACGCCGTATCCAAAACAATCGGCAAACCAAACAATAAATCAGAACCCTTCAAGCGCATGTTCTCCACCGTGTACTCGTATTCGTCCTCATTCATGAAACCAGTCAACGGCGAGAATCCACCAACGGCTAACAATTCAACATCGCATGCGTTACGGTCGCTCAATTCAAGCGCGCGGTTGCAGCTCGCGATGGCTTTCGCCTTGGCCGCGTCATCCTTCAACATCAAGTTGACAATCTTGCCTCCATGCGGCTCGATCAAACTATTCGCGCGCAAACCAAAATCACGTCGTTGTCAGTCATATACAATATCCATCGTCGCAATCGCACGATCAACTCCCCGAAGAATTGCCTATGCGCGCGCGCTCGATATCCGCAAAGATACCTCAACGCGCGCGCGCGATCGCATCAAAACTCGCCATCACACCCCGCGTGCGCGTCTCTCACGCGCCACACGCGATCAAACCCGCACACACACATCCCTAATATTCCGAAACGCGCGCACAAGTCACCCACCTCGCGCTCGATGCGAACCCACGGCTCGGATTCAACGCGCCGTGTCGCAACCCCATCGCGGGCGCCGTCACCATCGAGCTCAACGCTGGTAACGCGTCGCACGCGAGCGCGGTGGCCCGAACGGGCGCGCACGCGCTGGCATTGGTGCGGATGATACCTCTCAAGGCGCGGCGGGCGGTGTTCGCGCGAGACATGGCGATCGACGCGGTGCGCTGTGACGCGATGGAGCGCCGCTTTCGCTGCGGACACCGCGATCTAGGGTATAGACATACTCGTACTCTACACGATTTATGCCTCTATAATTATCACTCGTGTCACGCTGTCGGTGCATCGGCATCGGATGGCGCCGACGTCGGCACATTACGACTCCCAAATACGACGACGATCATGTTTCGACGCAACGCCGCGCGCGCGTTAGGTCAACTCATGTCCAGGTACGTCTCAGTGCGATGCGTCGCGACAGACGCGGGTCGAGGCGCGACAACCGGGCGCGTGATGGCGCATGGAAAGTTGAGGAAGCACATGGATTGGATGCGTCGATTGTCGGTTGTCGACGCGCGGCGCGCGATGTGGGAGTCCCCGAGCGCGACGCGATGTGATGATAATGCGTATCGGGCGCGTTCAGCGCGGTCTCGTCGCCTCTCGATGCGCATGTGGCTGACCACGGGGTGTTTTTTGTATCGCAGGACTGGCGGCTCTGCACCCGCGGCGTCGACGAGCGCGGGCGCGGTGGCGGCTCGAGTGCTTACGCCAGGGATGAGCGCGCGTGGGGTGTACGGTACGCGAGGATATGCGAAAGATTTGCGTTTTGGAGTCGAAGCGCGGGCGTTGATGCTCGCTGGATGTGATAAGCTCGCCGACGCGGTGAGCGTGACGCTCGGTCCAAAGGGGCGAAACGTCGTCATCGAACAACAATACGGGCCGCCGAAGATTACAAAGGATGGCGTCACCGTAGCAAAGAACATCGAGTTTAGCGATCGTATGATGAATCTCGGGGCTTCTTTGGTGAAACAAGTGAGCGTGAGTACGAATGATGTCGCCGGGGATGGTACGACGACGGCGACGGTTTTGGCGCGCGCAATTTTTAGCGAAGGGTGCAAGAGCGTCGCGGCTGGGATGAATCCGATGGATTTACGCCGTGGTATCAACGCCGCGGTTGAAAAGGTGGTTGAAGAGTTGAAGAAGAACCGCAAGATGATTTCCACAACGGAGGAGATTGCGCAAGTCGGGACTATTTCTGCCAATGGTGAGCGGGAAATTGGTGACCTCATCGCGCGCGCGATGGAAAAGGTCGGCAAAGAGGGTGTCATCACCGTCGCGGTACGTATACATGTTTGATTTTTTTCTTTGATTTTTTTTTCTCGTCGATTGAGGGTGATGATAACAAATCTTAGCCTAAAGCCTGTGGGGCATTCGTGTCTTTCACTTTGCGCTGCTGTGGGCATTATGTCATAGTTACACTGACTCGATACGACGACGAGAACGCGATACACTCACGCGTGTTCACGTTCGCATTCGTTCAAGCGACTGACAATTCATGTGGTCTTTTTCACACGCATCATAGGATGGTAAAACCCTCGAGAACGAGTTGGAAGTCGTCGAGGGTATGAAGTTTGATCGCGGGTACATTTCCCCGTACTTTGTCACGAACCCGAAGACGCAAAAGTGCGAACTTGAGAACCCTTACATTCTCATCGTCGAAAAACAAATCGCCGGCCTCACGCCGCTCTTGCCGGTTCTCGAAAACGTGCTCAAGACGCAACGACCGCTCTTGATCATCGCCGAAGATGTACAGTCTGAGGCGTTGGCAACGCTCATCGTCAACAAGCTCCGCGGCGGCGTGAAGATTTGCGCCGTCAAGGCGCCTGGTTTCGGCGATAACCGTCGTTCGAACTTACAAGATATTGCCATCCTCACTGGTGGTACCGTGGTGAGTGAAGATCTCGGGCACAAGCTCGAGAACGTCGATCTTTCCATGTTAGGTAGCGCCAAAAAAGTCACCGTGAGCAAGGATGACACCATCATGTTGGATGGCGCAGGCGAATCGAGCGCCATTGAAGAGCGCTGCGATCAGCTCAAGGAAGCCATCGCCGATGCGACGAGCGATTACGACCGCGAAAAGATGCAAGAGCGCCTCGCCAAGCTCAGCGGTGGTGTCGCAGTGCTCAAGGTTGGTGGCGCTTCTGAAGTCGAAGTGGGCGAAAAGAAGGATCGCGTCGTCGACGCGCTCAACGCCACCAAGGCGGCGGTTGACGAAGGCATCGTCCCGGGTGGTGGCACCGCGCTCTTACACGCCAGCAAAACCTTGAAGGCGCTCGAAGATTCCATGACAATCTTCGACCAGAAGATTGGCGTGCAAATCATTCGTGAAGCAATCAAGATGCCGATGCGTACGATTGCCAAGAATGCCGGCAAGGAGGGTTCTGTCATCGTCGAAAAAGTCTACGGCATGTCCGACATTGGTATCGGTTACAACGCCGCAACGGATGAATACGTGGACATGGTCAAGGCTGGAGTGATCGACCCCTTAAAGGTTGTGCGCACGGCTTTGACTGATGCCGCGTCGGTGTCTTCGCTCATGATGACAAGCGAGTGCATGATCACCGACATCAAGGAGGACAAGCCCGCGTTCATGCCGGGCGACGGCGGCATGGGTGGCATGGGTGGCGGCATGGGCTTTTAAATTTCTAGCATACAACTACATATCTGAAATACAATTTTCTATCAATCAAGCGTGCATTTATACATGATCAAAGTGCCGTTAGGTCGTCGTCATCGAGTTCCTCAAATGACGGCGAGCGCAGCTTCTTCACGACGCTCTCCGCGAGCGCGTCGTCATCTAATTCCTCGAATGACGGTGCGTCCGGGAGCATTTTGGCTAAATTATACGACTCTACGAGAACTTCTTCGCTCAATTCGCGCCAAGGTCCTCGGGTGCCACGACATTCGGGGTCGTGACATCGCTGGTAGTAGGCGTTTTCCCGAAAATCGATGACAAACATGACGTTGTTGCTCTTGTGCGCGCGTTCAATGTTTTCGCAGTATCGATTTCCAAACAAATTTAATACGAGCACGCCATATTCAGGAAATGCCGTCCATGAACGCACGGACGCGCCATGATGGGCGCTCCATCGATCAAAGTCGTGACAGACGAATGCGGCGGTGCGTGGACACGGACCGATGGAGTTGCCGCCGAATTCAGCGCGATTGCGTGATGCCACTGTACCGTTACGGTAGCCCTGAAATTGCTTCCCTACGAGCACAGATGAATGAGTGACGCCAGGGAATTGGATTAATTTAGGATTTGGTCCAACATGCGTGGCGCATGACTTTAAGAATGTCAACCGATCGGGCACGTCTTCTTCTTCGCCCACGGCGCGCTTGGTGTTTTTCCAAAACCGCGACGTCGGCTTCAAAATTGGTTTTTGCCCTCCATCCTTGTCTCGTTTACTCGACAAATACAGACGAAACACTCGATTGCGCGTGTACACACCGAGATCAACAAAACTTTCATGTGCTTCTTCGTCATCTATGTTTTTGCGCACGAAGAGCGCGGCGCAACGCGGGTCGGTGTCTCTGGTTGCCGCCACGCGCGCCCAGAGTTTACGCACGAAGTGCGCGCAGTGCGCGTTGTTTGCAAACACTTTTCGACCGGGTAATCTGAAAATCAAATGACGGCTAAACTTTGTCGCACTCGTACTGTCGAGTTCGATGATGTGTTCTTCAGGTTTGAAATCAGACGCGTCGATTTCATCCGTCAGCGCAAACTCCTCGCACACGAGGGCTATCAAATAATCCGTCAACGTTTCGCCGTGCACTAAAGGGTTGGCGAGGATTGAAAACTCCAGGTCAAAGTATAGATAACACGGTGTGTTCTCGACGATGAGTTCGTAGTAATGTCGCTCGTGCGCACCAAGTCGCTCGTACTTGCTCCATAACTTGTCATGTGTCGTCGCCAAGTATTGTCGCTTTCCCGACGCGTGATGCTCGCGGCAAAAGTATCTCCACGTGTAATCTGGATTGGCTAATTTTAACGCCTCAACACGTTCAAACATGTCTTGCTGACGGCTTTCGACGACCCATTCGCTTTCATCATTAACACTTTTGGCAATTTTAACCTTTTTAATCGGCTTTGGATCGACGCGTGCGTCAGCTGACGCTTCATCGCCGTAAAAATCAGACGACCCTAGCGCGCGCACGTTTTTCAGCGCGGCGGCAAACAGTTCATCCTTTTCTTCCTTTTCTTTGTTCCGACGAGGTTTAATCTCGATGCGTGGATCGTATACGATATCATTTGGCATCTGCGTTCATTATGGAGAGAAAAAATGTTTAAAGCTCGTCAGTTTTCACGTACTCAGTGGCGAAACACAGCGTTCTTTTTGTCCGCGAGGCAAAAAATTTCGACCAACTATGGCTCACTACGTCACAAAGGCGTAACAAGATGGAAGAATGGCCTTTTAATGTAGCGCTAACAATATCTGGAAAGTGACACAAAGCACACCATCCGGTGACATCGTAGGCGCGAGAATTGGAATGTGCCGAACACTAAATTATTCCACCGCAGACTGCAGCCGCGACGGAGACTCAACGGATCGACGAGTAAATGTGCGCCACCGCGAGACGTCTCGGAGTCGATGGCGTCCACTCGGAGAGTTGTCAAGCCATGGCAAATCAAGCTAAAATTTTGATCACGAGCGCGCGAATGAGACGGCACACGTACCTTTGATGTGCGGTCAAAGCATCATGATTTTAGTATTTAAATTGAAAACCTGCGCGCGCGATGAACCAGGTGAAAAAAAGACGTCGTCAGTCTCGCGAGAGCGAAACCAAAACACTTGATGGTAAAAATCATATGGCGATCTCAATGGGATAATAAAACGCCGATGTTAACCTCAGATTACGGTTTATCGATCACAGCAAAGCTCAGCTGACACGCATGAATGATTGTTGTGCATTGATCATCACCGGTTAACGTCGACGCCGCGTACGGTTTCCTCGCGCGCCCGACGCGTCGGACAAGGCTGAAAGGTAGTCTACACGAGTGTTCGGACAATGATATATACATATATGGTCATGTGTCGTCATTCACGTCGTTCATGGTGCGTTTGAAAACCGTACGCGGTGAACAGAGATGCATAAAAAAACAAAATCAAGTCTCAACACGACGACGCGGACGCGGGACAGACAGACTGACACCCAAGGTTTGACTCAGTATAGTGCGTAATTAGTTCAAAGACAATGGCCACAAAGTCTCGTACAAGAGGTGTCAGAATAATGCAATCATCACCGTCGCGCCCATGGGTGTCTGTACGTCGTCCGTCCCTCCATCGCCGTGAAACCTTTACAAAGAATGCGTTGGATGGATGACCTCAGCCGCCAGCTTTCGGATCCACCCACGTCACGAAGAACTAAACAACACACGAATACCGACGCGCGCGAGGTAGGACTTCACACGCACCTCGCATTCATCGACGCTACGAATCCATGTCTGTCGTCGCCCGTCGTCGTTGCGTCGTCGTCGTCGTCGCGTCGCATTCTCACAAAAGCAGCTCTCCCTCTTCTCCTCTGAAAGCAAAATAAGGACAAAACGACCAATCACGAACCCCGGAGCTCCAAACGGCGGCTCAAATTTCCAACTGACGCCCGCTGAGCGGCACTTGAACGCACGACGACGACGTGGACGACGACGACGAGGACGAGGACGACGTACGCGGTGTAATCACGCACGGCATTCGCATCACTTCGCTCGAGTGGCACACGCGCGCGCGACACACGCATCGCCGTTGGACGCATCACATTTCGCAGGCATGGGTGGCGGCTCGGCGACGACACCGATGAAGACGAAACGCGCGAGCGCTGACGGCGAAGGTGATGGGAAGCGCGCGAAGAAATCGAAAAAGGAGAAGAAATCTAAACGCTCGGAACGTGGTGATGAGGGAAAGGTTGATGGTGATGCGCGTGAGGGCGAGGAGGGTGACGTGGGAGGAGAGGTTGCGGAGCGCAACGAGGTCAAGGTTGATGGTATTTTAAGTGCGACGAATTTCGAGTCTTTAGAGCTTTCTGCGCCGACAATGCGAGGTATTGACGCTATGGGGTTTAAAACGATGACTGAGGTGCAAGCGAGATGTATACCGCCGCTTTTGGCGGGGAAAGATGTGCTCGGGGCGGCGCGCACGGGTTCGGGGAAGACGCTCGCGTTTTTAGTGCCAGCAGTGGAATTGTTGTACCACGCTAAGTTTATGCCGCGTAACGGAACTGGAGTCATGGTGTTGTCACCGACGCGTGAACTGGCACTGCAAATTTACAACGTTGCGCAGCAAGTGATGGAGAAGCATTCACAAACGCACGGGTTGATTATCGGTGGCGCGAATCGACGCGCCGAAGCTGAGCGTTTGATTAAAGGTGTCAACTTACTCGTCGCCACCCCAGGGCGGTTGTTGGACCACATGCAAAACACTCGAGGGTTTACGTTTAGCTCGTTAAAGGTGTTTGTCATGGATGAAGCCGATCGAATGTTGGATATTGGTTTCGAAGAGGAGATGAAGACGATTGTGAAAATGTTACCCAAGGATCGACAGACGATGCTTTTTAGCGCGACTCAAACCACCAAAGTTGAAGATTTGGCGCGACTATCACTCAAGTCGCCGATTTATATTGGCGTCGATGATTCACGAGCGGTGTCTACGGCGACTGGCGTTGAACAAGGGTACTGCGTGGTTCCAAGCGAGCAACGATTTTTGCTCTTGTTTACATTTTTGAAGAAAAACTTGAAGAAAAAAATCATGGTGTTCTTTTCATCGTGTAATTCGGTCAAGTATCACGCCGAATTGCTCAACTACATCGACATTCCCGTCAACGATATCCATGGCAAGCAAAAGCAACAACGCCGAACGACGACGTTTTTTGAGTTTTGCAAGGCGGAGCGCGGAATTTTGCTCTGCACCGACGTCGCGGCGAGAGGTTTAGACATTCCCGCCGTGGACTGGATCATTCAATATGATCCTCCGGACGACCCTAAGGAATATATCCACCGTGTTGGTCGTACTGCTCGCGGGACCGACGGTAAAGGTCGAGCTTTGTTGTTTTTAATTCCCGAGGAGTTGGCGTTTTTAAAATACTTGAAGGCAGCCAAGGTGCCACTCAATGAGTATGAATTTCCGACGAAAAAGATTGCCAACGTCCAAAGTCAGCTCGAAAAATTGGTGGAAAAGAACTATTATTTGCACACGAGCGCACGAGATGCGTACAGAGCGTACATCTTGGCGTACAACTCGCATACTTTGAAGGATGTGTACAACGTGCACTCGTTAGATATGAACGCCGTCGCGACGTCGTTTGGATTTCATCGTCCGCCCAAGGTGACTTTGAATCTCGACTCCAAAGCGAGTAAATCTCGAACAAAATCACGCGGTGATGCTGGCCCAGGCACGGATTACCGTCGCCAAAAAGGTACAGGGCACAACTTTAGCGCAACGAACCCGTATGGTCGCAAAGACTCCAAGGACACTCGTCAGTTTGTTCGCGGCTAGATAAAATCGTACAGTGACTCTTCACCGCGCGCTGTGTTGTAATATCACATTCGTTCGTTCGATCATTAATTAAACGACTTAAGTGTATATCGTCGGTATTACATTCGTCTTCATTCTACTAAAACAACGGCGTCGAGGACGCCACGCCCGCACTCGGCGCGTCTACTGCATCGGGTCCAACTTGATTGGCTTTGACGACCCTTCGCGTTCACACGCCTGCCGTCTCGCCTTCGCCGCCGCCTCCCATTCCGCGTTATTCACCGTTCCAGGCAACACACCTACGCGCACACGCACGCGTCAGTACACGTCACACACCATTCATTTCATTCACTTTCGCGCATCATCTAGGGTCGCCCATCGTCGCGTCGTCGTCGTCGTCGTCGTCGTCGTCGTACCTCCAAACACATTCGCCACGTTGGTGGCGTAGAAACACACCCCACCGGCGGCGAAAAACGCGCCGAGCGCGCCGATCAATTGTCCAGCACTCGCACCGCTCGACATCGTCGTCAACTGCCGCGACCGATGCGACCGACGCGCGCGCGCGATCGTGAACCCCTTCGCGACGATCGATCGATCCGATCCGATCGAGAGATATCGTCACAATTGAACCTGGCGGTGAAAGGTACTTGTGTGCGCGATCGATGTGTGATATCGATCGAACACGGGACCGGGGGATCGATGGGACGCCGAATGTCCGAATCGCGGCGTTCAAACGACCGCGCGGGCTGTCTGTCGCGGTGTCGCGCGTCAGAGGGCGACGACGACGACGACGACGACGGTGACGACGACGACGGCGACGGTGCGCGTCGAGAGTGGGTTTTTCCGTGTGCGCGTCCGTGTGTGCGTCGCAGAGAGAGACGGGCGGACGGACGGACGGACGATTGATTGATTGATTGATTGATTGATTGATTGATTGATTCATCGTGACTCGGTGCGCGTCATGGGTGCGTCGTCTGGGGACGCGCCGCGCGCGCCGAGCGGCGAGATCGCGGGCGCTCGAGCGAGGACGACGCGCAGTGCGTCGTCTGCGCCGGGGCGACACCACCGACGAGTCGAGGTGGAGGATGACGCGGAGCGTCTCGAGTTGATGGCGCTGTCGCAACCCGACCGCGTGACGTATGACGACGGACGACGACGGCGCGTGGGTGGTGGGGCGACCGCCACCGCGGGTACGAGTGATGCTGCAATGCGTCGATTGTTAGCCATGGGTGCGGTGAACGCGGCGGCGGTGCGGAAGAGCGAGGATGGGTTACGCGACTGGTTGGGCGACGCCGCCGAAGACGTCGGCGGCGCGCTCGGGACCAAGCGCGCAAAGGTGGCGGCGTCGACGGCGGATGTGAGGGATCACGGCGCGCCGGTGATGATGGATGCGATGCATTCGCCGCCTGGTCTCGGTCGGTCGAGCGTGGATGGCGGTCGGCGACGGGCGTCGGATGACGGTGAGCTCGTGATTGAGTTGTTGAAGAATTTGGAGGATAGTTTACAATCGAGTCCGGTGAGCGAGAACGGCGGTCGCGAGACGACGACGATGACGAAAGGGTCGACGAAGGAGGAGTCTAAGGCATCGTGCGTGCATGGGCCGTCAACGACGGAACTTACGGTTGATGATGCTGCGTGGAGCGACGAGGACGATGAAGACAGCCAAGCGATGCTCGAAGCGATTTCTCTCGCCGAAAGGAATAAAGAGAAGAATGCCTCGCGGTCGCAGACGGAACAACCCACGCAACCGAGCACGGAGGCTTCAGCAGTTTCATTCGATGATCTCGAGTGCGACATGGGAGATGATGACGAGCTGTTAGCGGCGTTGGAGATTGCGGAAAAGGCACGCGAGGTGCAGAAGTGCGTCGCGCCGGCTACGAGCGTCTCGCCTCGCCGCTCGCCGCGCGCCAAGGCTGCTCAAATCACAGCGGCATCTGATATAGCTCGCGTGAATGTGAAACTAGAACATAGTAATACGGTGAAAATTGAAGCTCGCGCCGAGGGCGCCGCCGCAAAGGCGGAGGAGGAGGCGTTGGATGCGGAAACGGCGCTCGCCGAAGCTGAAATTCTTGGTGCCTGGAACGTGGAAAGCATTAACGCGGGTGCGAACGCGGATTTGATTGATTCCATCGTCGTTAAAGGTGCAGGAGGCGCGAGGAAGACAATTGTATTTAAGGATGAATGGAAAGAGACGCCGGCGACGCTTGGTGACTCAGTGCGATTGCACTGCGTGCCGGGAATTGAAGAGGCGGATGTTTTGAGTAAGGATGTGATCGAGCTCACGCGCGACGGAGGGATTCTATTAGTGCTCTATCCAACGTTTTTACTGAGCGCAACGATGATTGGAGGGTCTTTTCAGTGCTTGCGTCGAACGGCGCTTCAGACACAGGTGCAGTACACGTGGGGCGACTCAAACGAGGCGGCAACTGTCGGTACAATTATGCATGAGCTCACCGAAGCTGCATTACTCGCCGCAGCGGGGCGTAACCCGGAGCCCATGGAAGTGACTGTTGAACGATTAATCAAGGCTGTGACGAACCAGCTGTTCGAGATTAACTTTTCTGAACAGGAGTTGAAGAAGCGCATCGACGAAACGATCCCCGGCATTCAAAAGTGGGCTGAAAAGCTCGCGTCGCTGTCTCGAGTTACAAAAGTTCCTAAACCCGCCCCAGGAGCAAACCCACTAGCGTTGATGAATAGAACGAATGCAGTGGAGCGACTTCGTAACAAATGCACGGCTGGCATCGATGTTGAAGTGCGTAAGTGGAAGGGTGCGTCAGCGGCGACGTTGCAAGTTGATGAGATTGTTGATATTGAAGAATTGATTTGGGCACCTAAACTTGGATTGAAAGGTATCATGGACGCCGTCGCGGCGGCGTCGATGCGAAAACCAAATGAAGCACTCCCGAAGCCGTCGATTATACCTCTAGAATTGAAAACGGGCAAGTGGAGAGATGCGGTTGAGCACGGTACACAAGTGTTATTGTATACGCTCATGATTGGTGAGCGTTACGGCTTGTCATCACCATGGGGTGTATTGCACTACACGCACGGTGGCGGTGAAGGCGAGAGTATTATCGTTCATCCTACAAACACCGAGCTCGGATATGTCATGCAGCGACGAAACATGCTTGCGGCGGCACTTCGGCCCACGGTGAAGGACGTCGTCGTCGTAGATGACCCTCCAGCGAAGATGGGTGAAGCGCGACTCGGCAACGCAAAACTTCCAAAGATGGAGCCACAAGATTGGTGCGAACGCTGCTTTTCCAACCAGGAGTGCTTTACGTTGCACCGCGCACTCGAAGGCGGTGACGGACACTCGAGCAAACTCGGTCAAATGTTTGACGACGCAACGGCGCACATCAATAAAGCGCACGAGGACGTACTCCGGAAGTGGATTGCGCTGATTGATCTTGAGGCGGCGGAATCGTTGCACAAGCGCGCGACGCCATGGTTGCCCGTCGAACTCGTGCTGCGTCGTGGTGGATTCGCGATTGACCAGCTGCATCTCGTTTCTGAGATAACCGAAGACTTGTCGAATGGCGATGGTAGGCACTACTACGTGTTTGCCCCGCCCATGTCCAGCGAAAGCACCGCCAAGAAAGCTGAAGTTGGAGACCGTTTGGTTTTAAGCCGTAATGGCGGGTTGACAGCGATTTGTCGCGCGCAGGTGATGGAAATTACGCAGTCACCTTCTGGCGTTCGCATTTTGATGTCCACCGAGCGACCTCTTCGTCTTGTCGATCCTAATGATAAGAGAGAGCCTCTGCCTGGTTCAGCCGATCCTGATACATTATGGCGAGTCGATAAAGATGGTGCCGCGCTCACAATGGCTGCCCGCTCGCGTGGGAACTTAGTGTCACTCTTTTCCACAGCGGAGCGAGCGTTACGATTGCGCGCACGAATCATCGATTTGAAGCCACCATCGTTTGCAGCGCTGGGAGAGCACCGACAAGAGATTCAGCGAGCGTTGAAAGACTTACCCTTTCCGATGAATGGTGAACAAATAGCTGCGGTGGAGAAGATTGTCACTGCGGAAGATTATGCACTCGTGCTCGGTTTGCCTGGTGCTGGTAAAACGGCTACGCTCGTCGCGGCGGTGAAAGCTTTGCGTGCCCAGGGTAAGTCTGTGCTGATTACATCGCATACGCACAGCGCAATCGATAATATTCTTGCTCGTCTCCCAGATGTGGGCATCACGGATTTTATGCGCGTCGGTGAGAAGTCGAAAGTTTCCCCAGCCGTTTGCGAGTACATGCTCGGCTCTGACAGATGGCACTACTCTGTCACGTCAGATTTGCACAAGATTTCCGAAAATGCCCTAGTTGTTGGTGCAACGTGCTACGCCATGGGTCATCCATACTTTCAGCGAAAGGAATACGACGTCGTGCTCGTAGATGAATCCGGGCAAGTGACTCTTCCCGCCATCATTCCGCCGTTAATCATGGCGAAGAAGTTTGTCCTCGTCGGTGACCATCATCAATTGCCACCGCTCGTGGTTTCGAAAGCTGCCGAGGCTGGGGGAATGAATAAGTCACTTTTCGCGTCGTTGTGTGAGGCACATCCGGACATAGTCATCGATCTTGCACTGCAATATCGCATGGCGGAGCCCTTGACGCGATTGCCAAATGTGTTGACGTAC
>Ga0222719_10004201_pt1 | contig 12664 bp, 29 predicted proteins | sample C33_34DmetaG_FD_165039 | JGI IMG/M metagenome (GOLD analysis project Ga0222719, IMG submission 165039) | Estuarine water microbial communities from San Francisco Bay, California, United States - C33_34D | ecosystem: Environmental > Aquatic > Marine > Unclassified | place: USA: California...
GAACCATTTCATGAGTTGGGCCGTATATATTTGTGTTTGCAACAGTACGAAGGTTTCTGCCTGGAATTGATATTGAGTCGCATCGATAAGAAATTTCTCTTGCAGTCTCACCCGCCATCTGTTGTTGAATAGATGATGAGAGTGCATCCTTACCAGCAGACTCTGCATCACCAATGAATACCCCTGCAGGGAGTCCGATAACTACCTCATACCGATTCTGTTTTGCGAATCCATCTTTGGATGCATACGAACCTAGTACTGCATTGAGTGAACCAAATACTGTTCCTAGTAAAAACTTTGCCATTAGATCATTTTCCTACTGTCTGACCATACTTTAGTGTCACTCGCTTTCTCAAATTGTTGTACTGGTAACATGATTGCAGTCACGAAGTCTTCCTCATCGATTCTACGAAAACGAGAACGTACATTCGATGCGAGATATCTTTTGACACAAGGTTTGACTTGACGAATCTTAGCAACGTCTTTCCAGTTAATGTTGATCTTACCGCCCCTTTCAAACTCATATAAACGATCCAATAATCTTGCCCGTAATGCGTAGGGTAGATAGTGGAAGTTTATTCCAAGAAACCCGTTGTCATAACTTTCGATTGGGATCACCAATGGAAATTTGTCGTAGTATGGTAATTCCTTTTTGAATTTGGGATCGTAGAAATATAGATTCATACGTCCAAAGTTGGGACTACCCGTCAGTTTACCGTCACGCACAAGTTGTTGTGCTGTGGGTGAACCCATTTCCTTAATACGATTGCGATACCATTCAAACGGTTCTTTACCCGTCTTAATCTGCGCCTGTATTTTATCAAATATAGTTTCTGCCATATACCTATTTAGGTCGCCAAGTGATCTTCTGTCAAGATCATGAACTCCATGCCATAATCTTTACAGAACTCCTTTGCTGCCTTCCACTTTGCATCATTTTTTCCCCATTCACGCACTTCAGCAATAAATCGTCTGGTTTTCTTTGCGGGGGTTACAGGGGGACGTGTATACTTTTTAGGTTTAACCTCTATGATCATCTTTTTGATGTTACCATCCTTCTGTCTAACCTTGACATAGAAGTCTGGGAAATAGCGATGGATCTTTCCATCGAGAGGGGACACATATGGTATGATTATCTCCTCAGAACCCCACTCAAGTATGTTGGGGTTTCTGTCACAGTATACCATAAATCGTCTTTCCCACAAAGAACGATAAATAACGTTATTGGGGTCACCCTTATATTTTTTGGTATGGGTTGGAAAATACTTACCCTTGTACGATTTATTATTCATAACACCCTAAATATAATAAAACTCATAGGACTATTTAGATGTCATTTCTTGGAAACGCAGTTAAGAACGCAGTCGTCAGTAAGGCTGGTTCTATCATTAGATCACAGATCGGTAAGATTAGTTCTTTAGGGGATTCACCATCGGCAACTGGAAGTGTTGTCCAAAATTCATATTCCAAACTTGCTGCAAACCCATTCAAGAATAAGGTAATCACTTACCCTGAAGATTTGGGTAACTCTCAACAGGCACATTATGTCCAATTTTTTATCAATGAACAGGTGAACGCAAACGTTAATTTTAAAAGTGGTTTGGGATTTCTATCTAACAATGATGTCGAATATGATGACTATAATGTTGGGGGATCAGTTTCAGCATTAGAAAAGGGTAGTCCTGCACAGAGTGACAAATCTTCTCTTAGTGTTCCAAGAGCAGAAACTAAACGTCTACAATCATCTATCGCATTGTATATGCCAGCATCTGTTGCGGTTGCACAGACATCAAAATATGGTGAGGTTGAGATGGGTGCAGCAGTGAATGCAGCACTTACAGCATATAAGGGTATAAAGGAAGGTGGTGGACTACTTACTAGTGAGGTTTATGAGGCGGTAAAACAATCTGCAGGGGAAGCAATAGTAGAGATCGGTAAAAGCGTTGCAGACACGTTTGCACCAGGCGCAAAAGCAGCAATCGATATTAAACGGGGTAAAATTCTATCAAATAGAATGGAAATGACATTTGAAGGTGTCGATAGACGTGAATTTTCATTTGAATTTAAATTTTTACCTAAGACAGAAAACGAAGCAATTGCAGTAGACGAAATCGTCCAGATGTTTAGATTCTATATGGCTCCATCCTTTGACGGAGGATTAGACACATCTAGAACTTATATTGTTCCGTCAACATTTGATATTCACTATATGTATAATGGTGATGAAAATAAATTTATTAACAAAATTTCTACTTGTGTATGTACATCTGCAAATGTAACTTATGGAGGTGAACGCACACAATTCTTCCGTCCTACTACTCTTGGCGAAAAAGCAGGGTCAACACCTCCAGTAGAAACTTCTATCTCATTATCATTTAAGGAACTGGAAGTCATCACTCAAGAAAAGATTGCGGCGGGTTACTAATGAGTTATTTTCAAAGATTTCCAAAAATACCATACGACTATACTGGTGACAGAGATCTCAGAGTCTTTACACATCTGTTGAAACGTGTCAAGGTTCGTGCTCTCGCAAAAGAGAATACATTCAACTTTGACTTCTATGATGTGCAGGACGGTGAGTCACCAGAAATGATTGCACACAAATACTATGGTGATGCGGGATTACATTGGACAATTCTGATTGCAAATGATATTCAAGATTACTACACAGATTGGCCAATGAGTGTTGCACGATTTGAACAATTCTTAATAGACAAATATGGTAACAGCATCTACGATATTCATCATTATGAAATTGAGCAATTGTCTGGTAAGACAACTAAGACAATAGACATAGGTTCTGATAACACGGGACATCCGTCTGCAGTTACAGTAAGTAATTATGAATATGAGTCCACACTACAGGATCAGAAAAGACAAATAAGATTGATCGATCCTAAGTATATCTATGATTTTATTGCAGAGTTTGAAGAACTGATCACTGAAGGTGCATAATGTCTAAATCGAGTATCCAGTACGCTGGTGAGTTTCTAGTAGAAGAAATCAAACTGTTGACTGTAGCAGGTAGTATTCTAGATATTAAAGAGATGGTTAATGCTATCAATATCTACGAAGATCTACTATCTAATTCTATATCTGGTGATATCACATTCACTGATTCTACTAATCTGATCAACCAAGCTCCTATTGTTGGTGAAGAGTTGTTATCATTACGTCTCAAGACTCCACAAGAAGGTTATGACGAACTTGCAGAAATCAACTATACTAAGAATCCCCTAGTCATCTACAAGGTAGAAAACGTACTCAAGGCGTCTGAATACGGTAAGGTAGTAATGCTCAGTTTTACTACGCAAGAAATGATGACCAATCAACGTACACGAATCTCAAAGGTATTGAAGGGTAAACCATCTAATATGGTTGAGGATATATTGCGAATAGATATGGGCGTAACTAAGAGACTGTTCATTGAGGAAACATCAAACTCATATAAGTTTGTCACACCAAATATGCACCCATTCTCACTTATTAATATGATATCCAGACGATCAAACTCTGCAAATCATAATGATTCGCCAACATTTATGTTTTATGAGACTACGAAAGGCTATCATTTCCGTTCACTCGATAACCTCTGTTCAACTGAAGAAACCAAGATGACGTACAACGAAACTATTGGTGATGGACAGGGTAGTGGAGACATCCTTCTCAAACTACAGAATGTCGAGAAGATGGAACTCAGCGGTAACAAAGACAATCTGATGAATACTGCGATTGGTATGTATTCAGGTAGACTAAAAGTACACGATATCTTCTATAAGACGATTAGTGACTTCCAATACAACTATCTGGACGACTTTGCATTCGACACTCATGTTAATGATGTGGTTGGACGTGGCAACTATCCATTAGTAAGTCAATCAGTGAACGAACGAGATGAACGCATCTCTGATTTTCCAGATGCTACACTTCATGTGTCATCGACTACATCAGGGACTCTGTTCTCAGAGACAGGTGCGTATCCATATCAGAGTGACAACATCGAGAACTGGTTACTTAGAAGACAATCACGTCTTACACAATTCGACAATGCACTGAAGATTACGATGCAAGTTCCAGGCGTCACACATATGCAAGTGGGTGATGTTATTCAAGTTAATATGTTGAACAAGTCGAGTCTATCAGATGATAAATTTGATAAGTATTATAGTGGACGATACATCATTTCAAAATTACGACACGAATTCCAGATTGGCGGTGAAACCAAACACACCATCTACATGGAAGTTACCCGTGACAATGTGTCATCACCAATTCCATCTATCGGGGTTGTACCTGTGAACAAACCCCCGATCAAAACCATACCAGTGTAAGGAGGATAAAACAACTCATTCGTTATGATAACCATTCAAAACGAGGTACAAATGGCAAGTCAGAAAGTTAAAAATCGGATTAAAAAGATGAACTTTTGTAGACAAAGAAACCAACGAACAGGGACAATGGATAGCGAGGTGTATAAATATTATGACGAAATATACACCAAACGAACAAGAGAGTTGTTAGAATATACCAATGAAAAGTTATTACGAACTAATTGAGGGGGTCTATGATCCCAATATTTTTAAGGCCATCTTCCTTGCAGGTGGGCCTGGATCGGGTAAGTCATTCATTGTAAAGAAGACTATGAGTGGTAGTGGTATGAGAATCGTCAATTCAGATGATATCTATGAGTACCTACTCGACAAAGCAGGACTAGATGCAGGAGACCCAAACGATATCTTCTCAGACGAGGGTCAAGCAATCCGTAAGGTTGCAAAGGGTAAAACCAAGACAAAGCAAACCAATTTCATCGATGGACGTTTAGGTATGATCATCGATGGTACAGGTAAAGACTTCACTAAAATCGCACGACAGGCTGCACAATTGAAGCAGTTGGGGTATGATGTCTCTATGGTGTTTGTAAATACATCACTTGATGTTGCCCAGGAGCGTAACATGCAACGCAAGAGAAAACTCGATCCTAAAGAGGTTGAGAAGATGTGGAAGGAAGTCCAAGCAAATATCGGTGCATTCCAGAGATTCTTTGGACAGAAGGATTTCATCATTGTGGATAACAATGTCAAGGATGAGGATATGCTTGCAAAGATCTGGAAGATGGTTGCGAAAAAAGTTCGTAGTAAACCAGAGAATCCAATTGCGAAGCAGTGGATTGCACGAGAGTTGGAAAAGAAAAAGCGCAAATAGTCAGACTTTTTTAACAATTAGGCGAAATTAGGGGTTGACAGACCCCTTTTTTTGTGATAGCATGTAATCTGTTCCTTTTGAGAGAGGTCTAAATTATGAATGGTTTAAAGTATCAAACGTATCAACTCCGTTCCACTAAGCGTGACGGTAATGTGTACTATGATGCAGATCAATCCCGTGTCTATCGTGCAGAACAGAAAGCACGAAAGGAATGGGAACGTAACGGTATCGAGTTACCAGAGATCAAGGACTGGGATCAGTTCGTCAAACGTGGTAACGCAATCCTCAAATCAAAGAAGTGGAAACAGTTAGTTGACGAGTTCGGTGGACATCTGAACGTCCGATTCGAACTAGGTAAGAACATGGGTGAGCGTACCGCATATGCAGGGAAGTCATACGGTAGTATGATTCGTATGTCACCCATGTTTCTAGATTATGAAATACTCCTACATGAACTGGCACACAGTGCAGGGAATATGCATCATGGACGAGGATTCCGTAGATGCCATATTGCACTGGTGCAACGGTTCTTAGGTAAGGACGCTGCATACATACTAAAGCAGTGTTACAAAGAATATGGACTCAAGTACTCACGTCCACGCCGTGAGATGACCAAAGAAGAATATCAACGTGCGTGTGAACGACTACAACTTGCAAGGGAGAAACTCAATGTCTAAATGGCATGGCGGTAAAGGGTCTATCTACAGACCCACAGACTCAGATGCGTATGCAGATAACTGGACTAAGATATTTAATGGGGAATATCAGGACGATCAGTTGCCAGATAATCCCTTTCCAGATGGGAGAGATGTGCATGACAAATGTGGAACACCAAAGTGTTGTGGACAGTGTAATGAAAAGAAAGTGGATTGATGCCTATCTACAGACGGCAAGTGTATTCTCAGAGTTGTCGTCTGCAGAGCGTCTAAAGGTTGGTGCGGTGATCGTAAAGGATCATCGTATCATCTCTATTGGGTACAACGGTACTCCAGCGGGATGGGATAATAGTTGTGAGAACAAGGAGTACATGAAACCTAATGACGACAAGTGGAGAGTGCCTGGGGAAATAGAAAAAATATATCCGTTTAAGGACGAGAATGGTAGGTATCGACTCAAGACCAAGAATGAAGTTCTTCACGCAGAGGAGAATGCAATCGTCAAACTTGCAAGTTGTAACGAGTCTGGGCAAGGTGCGTCTATGTTTGTTACCCATGCACCATGCATCCAGTGTGCGAAACTTATCTATGGGGCAGGTATCAAGTCCATGTGGTTCAGTAACTACTATCGGACTACAGAGGGCATCGACTTTTTGAGAAAGAGTAGAGTCTCTTGTGAGAAGATCTAAGTAAGTCATTGGTTTTTATACACATAAAAATGTGAAAAATGTGTTGACTTGTTGTATAAACATCTCTATAATGTATATGTAACGTTGAGAAAGAGAGAGATAGATTATGTTTCGTATTCCTGATTTTTATGACATGGCTCCTAATATGGAGTTCAAACACGCTGCAGATATCATCACTCGTCATGGACGTGGTGATATGCTTGAAGGTATGCAAGCGTTGGATCGTGTTTGGAATGAATTCTGTGAAGGACAACGTGCGTTCTACGCTTGTGAAACTGATTACATGGTGTTCGCTGATGAAGATGATTTCTACGAACACTACGGTGTTGAGTGTAGTGCATACAACGTTGTCTTTGAGAATATGGGTAAATTGTTCGCTCCAAAGGTGGTGGTATGATTCGTTTTTGGTTAGTCGATAAGGACGGTAATGTTGTGTTTAACACTACCGACAAACAGGAAGCATATGAGTATCAGAACCGCCGTCGTCCTGATACTGTATTGAAAATGGTGCGTGTGACAAATTAAAATTAGGGGTTGACATCAACCCCTTTTTTGTGTAACATATAATGATGATTTGGAGAAATTATGAAGAAGATTGAAGAGATCTACAAGGCGTTGGTTCGGTTTGGAGTAGGAGATTACGTCAAGGTTGCCAACAAAAACACGTTAGTGTGTATCGATGAATTGACTGCAGATGCAGTTATTCGGGTGTTACGGGAAAACAAAGAAAATATCAATGAAGGATTGACAGCAATCAAGAGTTTTGAGGACGGTAAGACCATCATCAAATTACTTGATATCGAAATAATGTAATGAAGAAGAGTGTTAGTGTCAATCGTTTTAAGGACGATTGGGTGAAACATAATAAGTGGTTGAAGCGCAACCATATGCAGAAGATATCTCTTGCAGAGTATATCGATTATTGTCATGGTAAGGTAGTGTCCCCTAAACGTGAGTTTAAGGAATATAAACCGTCCCATAAGTATTTAAGAGACACTCAGAAGATCGCCAGTTTAGATGCTGGTGGGTTCGGTGGAGTAAAAATAGACGACTCTTATAAACAGGAAGTCAGTCGTCAGTATGTGGTAGGACAGGCCTATAACAAAGGTGGGTATCAGGTGTTGTCCAAGAGTGAAGCGAATGACCCTGCAACGGGGAAAAGGAGATAGTATGACTGTACGTTTCAAAGCGATTGAGTACCATCAGGTACATCTACACAAAGAGTATGGAGTTGATGATAATGTTCTGGAAGAGAACGATATCACACCAGAGCGATTCAAAGAAATCATCACACATATGAATGAAGGTGGTTGGGGTAACGAACCTAAAGGTGAACCGCCAACCGATGAAGAATCAGATCTTGTCTATGACATCATCCACAGTTATGCTGATGTGATCGATTCAGAGGAAGACTGGTTCAGTGATCGTAAAGGTGGTTACGATATTGACTACTCACTAATAGAGGATGATGAATAATGGCAAATCATGTAAGTTATCAAGTTTGGTTCCGTGAGATTAACGATGCTGCAAAGGCACGTTGGAAAGAGATGACAGAGAATCTCGAAAGAGAAAACTACGAGTGTTGGTTCGCAGACTTGTGGGTTGACGGTAAAGAGGGTTCCCCTACTAAAGAAGAGGTTCGTCAATATTCATGGACTACCGATGTCATCGGGCCAAAGTGGTGTTATATTCAAGACTTTGATGAAGACAGTTTCCAAGGTTACTCTGCTTGGTCTGCACCAGAAGAGGGTGTGACTAAGATCCTTGAGGAACTCGCAAAGTTAGATCCTAAAATGATCACATCAATGACATACGATGACGAGATGCCCAACTTTGTGGGTTGGTCAGTCTGGTTAGGTGATCAGTTGGAAGATAGTTGTGAAGACGAATATGAAGAGATTCGTGAAACGGTATTCCACAAAGTTCCAGAGATTAAGGAACAGTGGGACTATGACACTGACGAGTGGAAGTGTGATGAAGACGGTGATATGACCGATGAAGCATCTGAAGCAGAAGATCAGTTCCGTGATGTGATGTATGATGTAATTAATGAGATGCAAGAAGAAGGCATCGATGAAGCAATCAGGTATATTAAAGAATCACAAGAGGAAGAATAATGTATATACGCATGGGTAGATATCCAGATGAAGACAGAGAACGTGATGTGGACATTGTGATCCACAATTACGATACTTGGAATATGGATCACACTCTTGCGTTATTGATTGTTCCGTTGTTAAAACAACTGAGGGACACCAAACATGGTGCTCCCAATGTTGATAACGAGGACGTACCAATTCCTTTACGGGCGCCAGAAGAAGATGTTCTGCGATATAAGGAAGTGGGTGCGACTGATGAGAATTTCTTCAAACGTTGGGACTGGGTTATGGATGAAATGATCTGGACGTTCGAACAGGTTATTGATGACTATGGTACAGATCAATTTTATGATCACTCAGAATGCAATCCTGATGATAGCATAGAAGAGTCAGCAAAGAAACTCAAGATAGATCGAGTCGGACTTCAAAAACATGATGAACGGGTAACCAATGGACTCAGACTTTTTGGAAAATATTATCGTTCACTCTGGGATTAAAGGTTGACACAACATCACCATATAGGTTATTATGTGTAGATGACAAAATATAAACTGATGATTGACCTAACTCCTGCTGGTTGGGCATATGGTTTTCCTAAGGCAGTTCCTGCAGAGGCACTTGGTGGTATTGGACAGGATATTTTTATTAGAAACGATTTTGATCTGGAAAAATGGGTAGTCGAACAGGGTTATCCAGAAACGTCATTTCAATATTTTCGAACGTGGACTGAAGAGGATACGAGCATGTGTGGTGGAGTATATGAAGATGAACTAATGGAGGAGTTCGCAACAGAATACAAGAAGGAATCGGAAAAGAAACCAATGGGTGACATTAAGTTTATGACCGCTGGTGACTTTATGGATGAACAGATAGAATACTATTATCCGGGCAGTGACCCACAGGAGTAGTTATGGTAGGTTATTGGAAGTTGGGCAAGTTTGCCTATGGTCTGTTAGATCAGACAAAGAATGCACTCAAACATTCAAGCATGGAATATCGATTCATGTTGAGCAACACACTTGCCGCAATGTGGTGTGTTGCGTTTGGTATCTACACTGCTGAACTGTTGTACATTGGATATAACATTATTGGACACACAGTATTGATTGCAGCAGTGTTCTTCACCTTCTTTGTGTTTACCACAGAGAAGAAGAAAGCGCCACCTGCTCCCCCTAACAAGGTACAATGGGACTTAGAACGTGAAGGTTAATATTGAAATTGATATGACGCCAGAAGAGGCTAAAGAGTTGTTCGTACCATCGGACAAACAGACTGAGTTCATGACCAAAACGTATGACGCATACGTTATTGCTCTCAGAGAGATGGTATTAAAACAAGTTGATCCGCACGATTTTACGGGAATGAGGAGTAAGAAATGAAGAATGCACAGCAAGAACTGCTAACTATCCTCATGGAAGAGTGTGGTGAGACGATACAATCCGCATCTAAGATCATTCGATTCGGACTTGATGCGGATAATCGTGAGAACTTGGTGAAAGAGGTAGGAGATCTACTCTGTATGATAGAACTTCTGCATGAATATGACATGGTTGCATGGTCAGAATTAGAGGAACGTGCGATAGTCAAGCGGAAAAAGTTAGAGAAATATTCGTCTTTGATTACAGGTGAGATATGCAGTTAAAGGATATGATGAAAGAAGTCGAGGATCGACTAGGGGACTATCTGTTCGATCCAGAACCTAAATATGAACCCGATCTTGAAAACATCGAACGCCATGAAATACGAGAGGCGTATCGTTATTTAAGAAACATTCGGGTATTGCGTGAGGCAAACGATGACTGATCGACAGATTGTTCTGATAACAGATCTTATCGAGAGTCGTAAACGTAAGGAAGAAGAGTTAGAGTACTACAGGGAACAACTTGTAGAATTAGAACGCAGAATGGCATGGGTACAACAAGAGATTGAATTGACCAATACCATTATTGACATCATCGAGACTGAAAAAATACAGTTGGTGAACAAAGATGGTTAAAGACAAAGAAGGGGATATCGTGTCTGAAGAAGTACACGACAAGTTTGAAGGTAGCACAATGTCCAAGGCTGGTCGTCTTGCGATGGAACTCGCCCAAGAAAAGAAGCGTCTTGCACAAGAACTTGCAGAACTTCAAGCAGAGGCAGATGACCTACGTCCCACTACTCCAACAGGGACTGTAGACTACTATGCAAAATGGGGTGCAACAATCCTTGCAATCTTTGGTATCTTTCTCATGCAAGCAGATCTATACATCTATGGACAGGTATCGTATTTTATCGCATCCTGTCTATGGGTGTTTGTAGGTGGTGTCTGGAATGACCGGGCAATTATGATAGGGAGTGCGATTGCAGCAACTGCAGTCGCCATGAATATGGTACACAATTTATGATTAAATATTACGCACTTGCAGCGGTTGGTGCATTATGGGCAGCTGCGATAGACTCCGTACCACTACTTGTTATGACAACAGTATTGACAGGGTTTTTGGTTTGGCAGGATAAGGAAAGTTTGTAATGGAATTTGTCGCAGGATTAATCTGTTGTTTATTTCTATTATGGATGATGGTAAAGAGCGAGGATGACGATGAGTGAAAAGAAGTACGTCATAATCGATGCAATATCGATGTTTCGTATGCGGTATTGTATCGAACTACCAGAGGAAATGCCAGAGGGATATACTCCCTTGACATGGGGTTCTGATTCAGTCATTTGTGATGAAGTGAAGGAATTCTCTCAGGAACACTTGGACGAGGTAGTTTCATCACATCGTGTGGTGACACTAGAAGAAGCGTTGCAACAGCATCGAGAAGACAATCCTTGGTGCGATGCATGGAGTGATGAAGTTAGAATCAAGAATGCAATCACACCGATAGATTACGATCCCCAGAAAGACCCAAGTCATCCAGAATATAGTGGATGGAAAGCTGAGTAACAAAATCCAAATATAGTCAAATACTATGTCAAAATTTACCTTTATAGAAAAATACAATTAGACTCTAGCTCCCAAAAATGAGATACTACCCATGTAGTGAGAGAGGAGAACCCCGTGGGTTATACTGCAAATTATATTGATGTGATTCTTGTTCTTGTAACGTTAGGTGTTGCAGTTGGATATTTGGTAATTAAGGGAGATATCACAAAATGGTAAATGCAACTGGTTTAGTCAAACTCTGGCATAGACCACAATGTCAAGTTTTTCACACAATGTTCTTCTTTAACGACAAATTTCCGATGATCGCTCATGTTCCTGCACAAAATGTGTGCATACTGCCGCAGTGGGTTGATCGTGTTTTAAGTGTTCATCAGTTTGCGGCGACTACTAAAAAGGGTAAGGTGATATTAGGATGATTGTTGATGTCTATAAATTCAATGCGACTTTCAAGAAAGGTTTGATGAAGGGTATTGTCTCTGAGCAGACAATGACGTTCTCTGGTGAGAAAGAAGCGTTAGATTGGATGATTCGTGTGAATCGCAATTGTGCGGATGGAAACTGTGACTATATGGTTACAGATCTTGAGAAGGTTGGAGTCAAGGAGATTGGCGTATGAAGAAGTGTCAAGATTGGCAGATTGAGATCCTCAAAGAAGTGACTGAGGGTTTCCAACAGAATCACTACTACGTCACTAAGAAACGTACCAAGTTAGTTGCGTTTTATCCAGGCGATGACAAGGATGCGTTTGTGATTTACAATACACCAAAGAACTTCAGTACACGGTATCGTAAGTTTGAGGTTATTGCTACTGGGTTGAATAGTCTATGATACCCAATCCTTATGACGCTGCGATTCAGTATGTGTGTGAGTTCTATAACATCACAAGACACGAGTGTGTCGAATATTACTGGGAAGAGGTTGAATCAATGATGACTATCCTTCCCATCCTAACGATTAAAAAATACAATGAAGATAATGATTGACATTTGTTATGGTAACAATTATACTGTAAGTATAGAAAGTGAGAGAGGAAATGAAAATGTTGAAGTATGAAAATCTTGCAGAAGTGGGTATGGTTATCCGTGGTTA
>Ga0222719_10004202_pt1 | contig 12663 bp, 14 predicted proteins | sample C33_34DmetaG_FD_165039 | JGI IMG/M metagenome (GOLD analysis project Ga0222719, IMG submission 165039) | Estuarine water microbial communities from San Francisco Bay, California, United States - C33_34D | ecosystem: Environmental > Aquatic > Marine > Unclassified | place: USA: California...
CGACGGTTAATTGATAATACGATGACACAACTTAGAAGCTTAGTAGAAGAGACAGGATGTGGAATGGTGTTAGTATCTCACCTTAGAAGACCACCGAATGGTGGAGGACATGAGGAGGGAGGAGTCACTAGACTTGCAGACTTGAGAGGTAGTCATTCAATACCACAACTTAGTGATATGGTCATAGGACTAGAGAGAAACCAACAAAAAGAAAACAACAACGAAACAAAAGTAAGAGTCTTAAAGAATAGATTCTCAGGAGAAACTGGACTAGCTACTACCTTGTTCTACGATCAAGACAGTGGCAGATACACAGAAGATGAGAATGTATTTAAAGACAAAACAATAACAACCAACGGTAAAGATCCGTTTTAATAAAATGAAAAGTAGAATATTAGATATGGTACAAAAAAAGGAAGAGGAGAAGCAAATTAGGTTAATAGAAAAAGCTTATAACGATACTTATACTGAGGAAGATTTAATGAAGATATGTTGGACAGGTACTGTAGCTTTTGATCATTTATTGAGAGCATACACACACGGAAAAAAGTATAGTGGTTTATGGTTTAATACATTTATGATGGGTTTATTTCATGGTGCTTATCAACACTGCCAAGACGAACAGGAAGAGAAAGAGTTAGAGGCATTTTTTAAAACAGCAAAGAAAATAAAAGAGGAGAGAGCACAAGCACTATGAAAATACTATTCTTTGATATAGAAACCAATGCCATCGAGGACTTCACTAATCTGAGTGACCTCAAGGTATGCCATTGCATATCCATCTACGATCCTATAGCAGCTAAGATGATTACCTTTGAAGGTGAAGGGATAAAGGAAGGACTTAATATGTTAAGCAAAGCAGACAAGATCATAGGACATAATGTGATAGGGTTTGATCTACCTGCGTTAGCTAAGTTGTACAACTTCCATCCACCTTTGGTCCGAGTACAAGACTCGCTTGTTATGAGTAGGTGTGTACATCCTGACCTTAGAGAAGATGACTTCAAGCGTAAGAACTTTGAGCCTTCTATGATAGGCAGTCACAGCTTGAAAGCTTGGGGACACAGGATGGGTGAGATGTTAAAGCTTACTTACGGAGAAGAGGAAGGAGCATTCGATCACTACAACGAAGAAATGAAGAAGTATTGTGAACGAGATGTGTTAGTAACCAAGACCTTGTATGAATATTTAACTAAGCTTGAACCTAGTAGAAAGATGTTAGCTATTGAACATTGGTTTGCTTACATCATCAGATTACAAGAGAGCCAAGGCTTTGCTTTTGATATAGATAAAGCTGAACAACTGGAGCAGAAGTTAAACGCAATCCGAGCAAAGCTACAAGATAAGTTACAAGAGATGTTTGAACCTACCGTCAAGAAGATGAAGACTCCGAAGGGATACTCATTAACTATTGAACACATGGATGGAGTCGAGGTAATCACAGCACCTACTAAAGTAGAACTTAAAAATATACTGAAGAGTAGAGGCATGGTACAGAACTTAGTTAACAAAGCTGAACCACTAGATGTAAAGGAGGAGATCATACCTTTTAATCCTGGCAGCAGACAACAGATTAAAGAAAGACTTGAAGCTTTAGGTTTTGAAATGCCTGTATCTAATGACGGAAAGACTGTGAAGATTGATGAGTCTACTTTAAAATCTATTAACCATCCATCAGCGAAGCTTTTGCTGGAGTATTTGTTAGTAGTCAAAAGACTAGGGCAACTAGCTGAAGGCAAGAATGGATGGTTAAGATTAGTTAAGGATGGCAGAATCCACGGACGAGTCAACACAAACGGAGCAGTCACAGGTAGATGTACTCATAGCTTACCCAACCTAGCACAAGTACCAGCTACAAGAGCAGAGTACGGTGAGGAGTGTCGTTCTTTATTTATAACTAAAAAGGGATACAAGTTAGTAGGTGTTGACGCTAGTGGTTTAGAACTTCGTATGCTTGCACACTACCTGTCAACTTGGGATGGAGGAGAGTACACTAAAGCTATCCTTGAAGGAGACATACACTCTGTTAATCAGAAAGCAGCAGGGTTAAAGACTAGAGATCAAGCTAAGACATTTATCTATGGTTTCCTTTACGGAGCAGGTGATGCAAAGATAGGTGAGATTGTAGAGGGTACAGCACAAGATGGTAGTAGATTAAAGAAGAAGTTCTTATCTAACTTACCTGCGTTAAAACTACTTAAACAATTAATCCAAAAGAAGGCAGAACAAAATGGATGTTTAACAGGAGTAGACGGTAGGATACTACCTATAAGAAGTGAACACGCTGCACTTAATATGTTACTTCAATCTGCTGGTGCTGTCCTTATGAAGGTAGCTTTAATTAAACTACACACCAAGCTTTCTGAGATCGGATGGCAACACGGAAGAGAGTACGCTTTTGTAGGTAACATACACGATGAGTTCCAAGCTGAAGTTAAACCTGAGTTAGCAGATACATACGGAGAGTTAGCTATCAAAGCAATCAAAGCGGCAGGTAAAGAGTTGAACATGAAGTGTCCTATGGATGGTGAATATAAAGTAGGAGAGTCATGGGCAGAGACGCACTAAAACAAGAACCTGAGTTTGATTACTACTTGTCCCTTGCGGACTTGTATGATACAACTGAATTAAATGTTCATTGGGATTGGAAGAATGAACACACTAATAATCTTATGCCCTCATCAAAGAGCCAACGAATCGGAGCAATAGCAGAGTCACGGTTTACAACTGAGTGTTTAGAGCGAGACTTTGAACCTCATTTACCTACTACGCCTATGCCTTGGGACTTCATTGTCACTTGCCCAGCAGGTACTTTAAAGGTACAGATCAAAGCAACTTCAAGTAATAAATCATCAGCTAATACATATCATATAAACAGTGGATCAGGATGCACAGGAAAGTCTTATATGTGTGATTCGATAGATGTGGTAGGTTGTTATATTGTACCTGAGAAAATGTGGTGGTTAATACCAAGAAAAGAAATAAATGGAGTAACATTAAAGTTAAGTCTCCTACCTGATAGTAAATCAAAATATAAAAAACACCAAGACAACTGGAGCATATTCTATGAGTAAAACAACCATACTAATTGACGCAGATGTATTAGCTTTTGAAGCGTCGATCATAGCACAAGAAAATATACAATGGGAAGAGGAGCTTTGGACTGTACACGCAGACATGGCAGTAGCAAAGGAACGAGTCATTGGAAGGATAGAACAATTCAAAGACTTACTCAAAGCAGATGAAGTAGTGTTAGCGTTGAGTGACCGGGCAAACTTCAGAAGGAAACTATTCCCTGAGTACAAGTCGAACAGAAGGAAGTCAGTGTTACCTATCATCTTAAAACCTATGAGGGAATGGATGCTTAATGAACTAGACGCACAACTATGGGCTAACATAGAAGCTGATGATGTGTTAAGTATCTTAGCTACTGAAAGACCTAACAGGTTAGACAAGCGTATCATTGTATCAATAGACAAGGACTTCAAGAGTGTACCAGGAATCTTCTATGATTATAACAGAGAAGAATACCACGAACCTACAGAAGAAGAAGCAGATAACTTCCACCTACTACAAGCTTTGATGGGAGATTCAACAGATGGATTCAGTGGAGCAAAGGGAGTAGGAGCTGTGACTGCTAAGAAATGGTTGGATGATAACGGATACACTTGGGAATCTGTTGTTGCTTTGTATGAGAAGAAGGGACAAACAGAACAGGAAGCTTTGATGAATGCGTGGATGGCACGACTACTAAGAAAACAAGAGTACAATAAAAAACAAAAACAAATAACAAAACTATGGACACCGAAGAACTACCAAACTCTGGAGAGAAAGAACATTATACCACTGGTGCGAAGCGTGACAGGGATGCTGGACGGGGACGATTCAGCCTTATTCCTCCAATCGCCCTTCGATCCCTTGCCAAACGATTTGAAGAAGGAGGAAGACTCTACGGAGACAACAACTGGCACAACGGATTCCCCCTCAGTAGATTAATAGATAGTATGAATAGACACTTGTTAGCACTTAATGAAAGAGATGATTCAGAAGATCACGCAGGTGCTATACTTTGGAATGCCAGTGCTTTCCTGTGGACCGAGGATCAAATAAGAAAAGGTAACTTACCACAAGAACTAGATGATAGGAGTTATAGAACATGAGAATGGAAGATGAACTAATGCCTCTTATAAGCGAGGCTGTTGTAAAAAGATTGGAAGAATTATTTCCTGACAAATGTCCTGACTTGACGAACTCTGAAAAAGATGTTTGGTTTAAGAGTGGACAAGTGTCTGTAATTAGATTCCTTAGACAAACTTATAACGAACAACTACAACAAAACATTTTAACAAAAGACTAACCATGTGTATGTCAGCACCTAAATTTCCTGAACCTCCTCCACCTCCAGCACCTATCCCAGCAGCAGCAATTCCGCCTGCCAAGGAAGCTAAAACTGTAGCACAGATGCAGCCTAAGAAGAAAGCTAGAGGAGCACAAGCACAGTTAGCAAGGTCTTCTAGACCTACACTTGGTGGTTCTGCTGGCGGTACTGGTGTCTATATGTCTTCTTAATAACAACATAACTATATAATATCATGCTTCGCACACTCTCAAAAAAGACTTTGCTATCATCTGTCACAACGACAGGGGCTGGCAGTTCATTCTCAGTAGAGCGTTCTAAGGGTTGGACCTTTGTAATCGCTTCTTCCGCTGTAACCACAGGAGCTACCGTAGACATAGAAGCCTACATAGGTGGTTCTTGGTTTGTAGTACACAGTCAAGCTGTTACAGCAAACGGTGCTATCCTTGTAAGAGATGACCACGGACACTACGAACAAATCAGAGGAAATGTATCAGCTAGAACAGATGGTACTTACAGTGTATACGCTACAGGTACTACTGATTCTTTGTAAGTAATGTCGCTTACTTTTCCAACAGCTACTCAGAAACTTCCGAGTGGTTTAACTGTTATACCGAATGGATTCATAAGACCTTCGTTTGGAAAGACTTACGCATTTGACGAGGCAGCTACAGCAAGTACAACTTTTCGAGCAGAGTATAACACAGAGGCTTATATACTAGCGATAGTTTCTCCTGGTTTAGGGTTAACTTACTTTGTCACTGATAAAGTGACACCTACTCTAGCAGTCTACAATGGAACTGCTTGGCAATATTACGAGGGAGTATAATGAAAGAAACAGCACAAGGGCTATATCATAGCTTAGAGAACCAACGGTGGTCTTTCTTAGACAGAGGTCGTACCTCATCTGAGTTGACTATTCCTTACATAATGCCACCCGATGGACACAACTACGCTACTAAGTATTACACACCTTATCAAGGAGTAGGAGCTAGAGGAGTTAACAACTTAGCTTCTAAGTTATTGTTAGCATTGTTACCACCTAACGCTCCGTTCTTCCGTCTTGTTATAGACAGGTATGAATTAGATAAAGCAAAACAGGAGTTAGGACCAGAGGGAGGAGAGCAATTACGATCTGACTTAGAGAAAGCATTAGCAGATGTAGAACGAAGTGTATCTCAAGAAGTAGAAGTTGAAGCATTTCGAGTAGGAGTGTTTGAAGCGTTAAAGAATTTATTGGTCACAGGTAATACTTTGTTATACTTACCTGATGAAGGTGGAATGAGAGTATTCAGACTGGATCGTTACTGTGTTAAGAGAGACCCAATGGGTAATGTAACACACATAGCTATCAAAGAAACTGTTGCTCCAATGATGTTACCTGAGTCTGTAAGAGAAGAGGTATATCGTCAAGAGAAAGAAAATAGCTGTGACTTGTACACCTCTGTAGTTAGAGAAGGTAATGAATTTGTAGTACAACAAGATGTAAAAGGAATTGTTATTGAAGAATCTATTGGTAGGTATCCTATCGAGAAGACTCCATTCCTACCTCTTCGTTATACAAGGATAGATGGTGAAGACTACGGACGAGGATTTGTAGAGGAGTACATTGGTGATCTTAAATCTTTAGAGTCGTTAACAAAAGCAATAGTCGAAGGTAGTGCAGCAGCAGCCAAGGTATTGTTCATGGTTAATCCTAACGGTACAACCAGGGCTAAGACTTTATCTGAATCTCCTAACGGTGCAATTGTACAAGGGTCTGAAGGAGATGTATCTGTTTTACAACTTAACAAGTTCAATGACTTCCGTACTGCACAAGGAGTAATGAATGGGATTAGTGATAGACTATCTCAAGCTTTCCTACTTAACAGTGGTGTAGTCAGAGATGCAGAACGAGTAACAGCAGAGGAGATAAGAATGTTATCTCAAGAGTTGGAAGCTGCACTTGGTGGTCTGTATTCTTTATTATCACAAGAGTTTCAAATGCCTGTCGTTACTAGGTTAATGGCAAGGATGAGTAAAGAAGGAAGACTTCCTAAGTTACCTAAAGACATTGTTAAACCTACTATTGTTACTGGTGTTGAAGCACTAGGACGAGGTAATGATTTACAAAAGCTCGATCTATTTCTTGCAGGAGCTAATCAAATCGTTGGTCCACAAGCAGTTGCACAATATGTTAATGTATCTGACTACTTCAAAAGAAGAGCCACAGCGTTAGGTATTGAGACTGAAGGACTGATTAAATCAGAAGAAGAAATTCAACAAGCTATACAGCAAGCCCAACAACAAGAGATGATGATGAAGTTGGGTGGACCTGCTGTAGCACCTGCTATCAATGCTGCACAAGAGCAGTACATGGCTAGTCAACAACAACCACAAGAAGAGTAAAAGAGAGATATGGCAGAATTCCACCGAGTAGAGATTAATGAGAAAGCACCACAGGAGATTGACCCAGAGTCAGAAGAAGCTGTTGATGCAATATCTGAAGAACAAACGCAAGAGGATAGACCTGAATGGTTACCTGAAAAATTCAAGAGTCCTGAAGACATGGCTAATGCCTATAGTGAACTTGAAAAGAAATTGGGAGCAGGGGCTAAAGAACAAGAACAAGAACAAGAACAAGAAGAAGGAGAGGAAACCAACGAGAATGAACAAGATGACAACCAAGAGGAAGATACGAATACTAATGATGTTATTGTGGAAGCTAGTAAAGAGTTCTTTGAGAATGACGGTGTTATATCTGAAGAGACCTATAAGAATCTTGCTAAGATTGGGCTACCGAAGGAGTTAGTAGATAGCTACGCTGCTGGTCAACAAGCACTACAACAAAGTGAAGAAGGTAGTATCAAATCTGTTACTGAAGGTAACTGGGATCAAATGGCTGAATGGGCTGCTAATAATCTATCACCTGAAGAGGTACAAACTTTTGATGACATCGTACAAAATGGTACAATTGAACAAGCTAAACTAGCTACCAAAGGATTATACGCACAATACAAAGCAGAGAATGGAGTTACTCCTAAGCTAGTACAAGGTGCTGTAAGTGGTTCATCATCAACGCCTTTTAAATCAAATCAAGAACTTGCTCGTGCAATGTCTGATCCTCGATACAAAAGTGGTGACAAAGCTTACCACGAAGAGATTGACAGACGCATAGCAGCGAGTCATAATTACTTATAATTTTTCATCAAGTTGGTTCATATATATGAAGCCTTGGACTCCATCTTTTTTCTTGCCAGTGTTGGTTCTGGTTCTTTTAGGTGGATGTTCCAAGGCTTCTTTTTATCCGTTAGCAGGGAGTGTGGGTGGAGCTACTGTTGGTAGCCTTGGTGGTCCTGGTGCTGCTGCTGGTGGTGCTGCCTTGGGATGGGGAGTAGGAGAAGGAGCTAAGTTGATGGAGGAGAACAAAGGATTAGCTAGTAAAGTAAAAGCTTTATCTGAAGGAGATGTACAAAAACTTGTACAACAACAACTTAACGAAGAGATGGATAATGGATTCTTTGATTCTATGTTGGATGAGATATATGGTTTTTTGAAACTCTGTCTTGTTGGTGTTATTCTTTGGAATGTAGTACCGTTGATCTACACACGCTATGTTCACAATAAAGCACAAAACAAATGAATAAACTATTAAAATTTTATAACTCACTTACAAAGAAGGAGAAAGCTATTGTCTTGACTGTTCTTTGTTTAGGTGGAATTATTATACTAAATACACTTTAATAGACAATTAGTATAACTAATGTCAAGACCCACTGCGGTGGACAATCTCGAACGAAGGTTACAACGAAAGTCGCAAAACAAATACATAAACATTAATAACAAAATACATAAGGAGATAATATATCATGGCTAATGGAGATACATCCCCCTCACGTGTAGGACAAGTTAATAGTGCTGGTGACGTAGATGCTTTGTTTCTTAAAAAGTTTAGCGGAGAAATCTTGCAAACCTTTGAGGAGTCGAACGTCTTCAAACCACTACATACTGTTCGCACAATTGAAAACGGTAAATCAGCTCAGTTCCCTGTAACAGGCGTAGCTTCTGCTGACTATCACACACCAGGCGAGAACATCGCTGATGGTGGAAACTCATACTTGAGCGACATCAAGAAAGCAGAGAAAGTAATTACAATCGATAAGATGTTACTTGCTTCTACCTTCTTGGCTAACATCGACGACGTAAAGAATCACTACGACATCCGCAGCGTTTACGCTAACGAGTTGGGTAAAGCTCTTGCAGTTCGTTTCGATACTGCTATTGCTAAAGTATTCATCGCTTCTGCTCGTTCAGCTGCTGCTGTTACTGGCGGTAAAGTTGGAGGAATCCTCGATGTTTCTGCTAACGCAATGGGAACAGGTGCTGATTCATCTGACGATGCTGACAACACTGATCCAACAGGAGCAGAACTTGTTGCTGCTTTATTCACTGCTGCTCAGAAGCTAGACGAAAACGACGTTCCTAGTGACGGTCGTTTCTGCGTACTTCGCCCTCAAGAGTATTACAAGTTAATCACTGGCGGTGCTGGTGCGTTGGCTATCTCTACTTCAGCTGTCAATAAAGATGTTGGAGGAGTAGGAAGCATTGCTTCAGGATCAATTCCTCAAGTTGCAGGTATCACGATCTACAAAAGTAATCACATTCCTTCGACTGATTTATCAGCTGTTACTTCTGGCGACGGTGCTGCAAACAATGATGTCTTCGGTGCAAATGGAGCAGGTTATAATGGTAACTTCACCAATACTCTTGGTATCGTTGCTCACTCTGCTGCTGTCGGAACAGTTAAGCTTCTTGATCTTGCTACTGAAAGCGAGTATCAAATCGAGCGTCAAGGAACACTTTTTGTTGCTAAGTATGCTATGGGTCACGGAGTTCTCCGTCCTGAGTGTGCTATCGAGTTACAGAAATAATTCTCTCTTCGGTGTTGGGTGGTCTGTGATTCGTTCCGCACCCTCCACCGATATTTTTATTTATAAAAGCTATGGCACTGACAACTAAACTGGAAGCGGTAAACATAATGATCTCTGTAATAGGAGAGTCACCTGTTAATACTTTAAGTGGAACTAGTGTTCCTGTAACCGTCACACAGGCAGTCCATGCGTTAGACGAAACCAGCAAAGCTATCCAATCAGAAGGATGGCATTTTAATACAGAGTATGATTATCCACTTGTACCAGATTCTGTTACAAAAAGGATTACTCTTCCTGTTAACACTTTAAAAATAGATTTAGACCCTGAGTTAAACACAGACACAGACGCTGTACAAAGAGGTCTTAAACTATACGACAGGAAAAACCACAGGGATACTTGGACCAAAGACTTGAAAGCTATTATTACTTTTGAGTTAGAGTTCGAGGAACTACCTGAACAATTTAGACATTACATATCTGTTAAATCAGCTCGCATCTTTGCTGCTAGGTTCTTAGGTAGTCGTGAGATAGAAGGGTTTGCTTTAAGAGATGAGATAGAAGCTAAAGCTAGGGCTATTGAAAGTGACTCAGAGAATGCTGACAGAACTATCTTTGATCACTATAGCGTAATGCGAGTAATTGACAGATAATGCCTTTGCTCAACACCAGCATTCCCAACCTTGCCCAAGGTGTATCACAACAGCCTGACAATTTAAGATACCCTGGACAGTGTGATGAACAAGTAAACGCTTGGTCCACTGTGGTGGAGGGATTAGTAAAAAGACCTAATAGTAGGTTCTTATATGATACTGACTTAGGTGCTGATATTAACTCTAATTTATTTAGTCATTATGTAGATAGAGATGATCAGAATAAATATGTTATTACCTATGACTCTGTTAACGGATTAAAAGCTTTTGATCTTACTGCTAATGTTAAGACTTCAATACATATTAACGTTCCTTCTATTGCAGCTTCTAACTATCTAAGTGCATCTAATCCTTTACAAAACCTAAGAGCTTTAACAATAGCAGACTCTACCTTTCTTGTTAATACACAGAAGACGGTAGCTAAAGACACAACCTTAAAGACACAACCTTTAGAAAAGGAAGCTTTAATATTTGTTAAATTAGGAGACTACGAAAAAGCTTATAATATTTATATAGATGATGCGTTAGTTCCTTTGGCAACAGCTTTAGATGGTCACAGCACCGCAAGTAGTTCGCATCACGCTTATAGCCATGTAGTACACGGAGCTAAAGAATCTACATATATAAGTGGACCTGCTGACTCTGCTCCTAAAGGATTACACGCTGATACAGCTTTTATAGCGAAAGACCTTGCAGATTGTATATCTGAGTTTACAACAACAGCTACTCAAATGTCTTCTCTTACTATATCAGGAGGCACAGGGTTTCCTGTCAGTGAGTATAGAAGCACTACTAAATATACTTACGAATTTTTTATCACTCAAACAGATGTGTCTTCTAACATTACAGCATCAGGGGCTAAAGGTACTTTAACTTTTGCAGCTAACGGTTCTTATAGTTCTCACGAATTAACCCATCAAGGTTCTAATTATGTGCCTACAGCTACAGCAGGGATAACAACTAACTATACAATTAGACAACACAAGACAGTTCAAAGTGTTAGTTATAATGTTTTTAGACAAAGTAAACCTGTTTTTAATACATCAACAATAGACATCACAAGTGCTAACGCTGCTAGTTATGGTTATGGGTTTCCTACTTTTACTCCTACAATACCAGGAAGCGGTGCTAGTGGTTTAACAGTTCAAGTTAAAGATAGTGTAATAAAAATAGCTAATCCTAACACTGACTTTTCAGTGAGAGTTTCTGATGGTTTAGCAGACCAAGGTTTAGGAGCTATCTATAAAGAAGTGGCTAATATTACTGATTTACCTAAGAGTTGTTTCAACGGTTTTAGAGTTAAGGTAATAGGGGATGCAGAGTTAGATCAAGATGATTACTATGTACGCTTTGAATCAAAAGATAAGGAAGATTACGGAGAAGGGTCTTGGATAGAAACAGTAGGTTGGACTAATGACGGTATATCTTCTTCAGATAAATCATTGGGAATAGAAACAACTTTAGATAGTACAACGATGCCAGTCAGATTAATTCCTGACCAAGCTACAGGTAAAATAACAAGTCTAACTTTAAAAACAATTGAATGGAATATTAGGACATCAGGAGACGATTACAGTAACCCTTTTCCTTCTTTTACCGCTACATCTATTAACGATATCTTCTTCTTTAAGAACAGGTTAGGATTGCTAACAAATGACACAATAGTGTTTTCAGAAGCAGATGAATACTTTAATTTCTTTAGGACTACAACACAAACCTTATTGGATTCTGCTCCTATAGATGTAGGAATATCTCACACTAAGATTAGCATTCTTAAATACGCACAAGCGTTCCAAGAGAAACTGATGTTATTCTCAGCTAAGACTCAATTTGTACTTAGAGGTGGGGATTTGTTAACTCCTAAGACTGTTACAATATCTCCAGTTACTGAGTACGATGTATCAGAAAGTATAAGACCGTTAGCACTTAGTAGTCACATATACTTTAACTTTAAAAGAAATAGCTTTGAAGGTTTGCTTGAGTACACTGTTGATAATAACACAGAGACCTACGGAGCAGCTGAAATTACAGAACAAGTTAATAAGTACATCCCATCTAACATCGTAAGAATGGAAGGTAGTGCATCAGAGAATATGATTATCATACAATCAGACTCTGACTTTAATAAGTTGTTTGTATATAAATACTTTTGGCAAGGCAGAGAGAAGATACAAAGTTCCTGGATGTCGTTCTCCTTTACTAGGAAAGTCATAAGTTTTAAGTTTATCGAATCTACTTTGTATGTAATTACCACAGACAGTGACGGTACTTATCTAGAGGAGATACCAATGGAGAATGGATTGGTGGACACAGGTAAGAACTATTCTTTATTGTTAGACGGTAGAGTGGACGGTAATTCTTCTTATGTAGGTCTAGGTGGTTGGTATCCTATAGGAAGTGCTCCTTTAAGTATTAACGGTACTAACGTTACTAATGTCAGTTTGATCTTAGCTCAGAATGGTTTTAAATTTCAAAGCGGTATGTCTTTCTATACTAAGAACGGAAACAAAAGGACATTGACTATAGATAACGCAGACTCTACTAGAGCAGCTGTGAGTGGTCTTATCGCTAGTTTTGTATCTTACGAAGGTGGTTTATATCTTTGTACAGTAGGACATACTTCATCGTCCTCTATCCTACCTACTAACACTGCTTATTGGAACGATGCTACTGGGCTTATTGATTCTGCACCTGCTTGGAGTCCAAATGGTTACGAATACATTAGTCAATATGATTTCTTTGTAGG
>Ga0222719_10004205_pt1 | contig 12659 bp, 31 predicted proteins | sample C33_34DmetaG_FD_165039 | JGI IMG/M metagenome (GOLD analysis project Ga0222719, IMG submission 165039) | Estuarine water microbial communities from San Francisco Bay, California, United States - C33_34D | ecosystem: Environmental > Aquatic > Marine > Unclassified | place: USA: California...
ACCCTTGTACTGTAACAGTATGTCCTTCGTCTGCTACATTATTGCGTTCCACATTTACCACTGCTGGTGTGTCTAATGCTGTCCAAGGATAAAGTGTATCGTTAATGTCCCACACTGTGCCCTGGGTGTTTTGACTCATTGCAGGAACAGCACCAAACTTGTGGTTGAAACTATGATCGGAGACATAGCCTCCGCTAACCATCATGTCAAAGTGATAATGCTTTCTATTAGCCATTAAGCCCAAGGTCTCCCTTGCTGTAGGCCGCCAGTGTTAGCATTGTCATCTACATTGTTTGTGTCGTTGTCGCCAACAGCATAACGTGTAGGTAACTGTGTTGCGTCTGCTGTAACGTCTGCATAGCGTCCTGGCTGTACTACATTACGAGCTGCTCTATCTGCTTCTGCTTGTGCAAGTTTAGCGTCTTGTCTTGCACGTTTAGTTGCTAGTGTTGATATACCGTTCGCTGCCATTATTCATATCCTCTCGGGTCTTTAACTCTAATATCGTCAACATGTTTAGGGCCGTTAACACCGCCGCCCATATCTTTTGTTACTGCATCAACATCTGCATATTTTTCGTTAGGAGCATTAGCTGCATGTTTACGTTCTCTATCTAACATTGCATAGATGTGCTTAAAACGACTGCCTTGCTCACCTGGCTCTTGTTCAGGATAGTTGTCGTCTACCTGTTGTATCTGTTCTAGTTTATCTAGAATCCCACGAATGATTTCTCTAATATCCATTTTAACTCCTACTCAGTATTTATGCCAAGGGGTATGCTAGTAGATTAAATACGTTATGATAGACATTACTCCATTTCAAAACTTAATAGATAAGTTGAAAACCCAAGGAAAATATCGTGTGTTTAACGATATAGTTAGAGAACGCGGCGACTTTCCGGAAGCAATATGGTATGGACCATACAATATTAAAACTATTGTAAACTGGTGTAGTAATGACTATCTCGGTATGGGTCAAAACAAGGTAGTGATTGACGCAATGCATACCGCACTTGACCAGACAGGAAGCGGGTCAGGTGGAACAAGGAATATTGGTGGCACATCACATTATCATGTGGCGTTGGAAAGAGAACTAGCGTCTTTGCATAGCAAAGATGGTGCGCTTTTATACTCGTCAGCGTATGTTGCCAATGAGTGGACACTCATCGCTTTAAGTAAAATCATTCCCAACATTGTGTTCTTAAGTGATAGTAAAAATCACGCCTCTCTGATCCAAGGTATAAGACACAGTGGTGCACCTAAACAGATATGGAGGCACAATGATATGAGCGATCTAGAAGAGAAGTTGAAGGAGGTTGCCGCCACTGGACACACGCCCTGCATTGTGTTCGAATCCGTGTATAGCATGGATGGCGATGTTTCTCCTATTTCTCGTGTCTGCGATCTTGCTGAGGAGTACGGTGCAGTAACTTACATCGACGAAGTCCACGCAGTAGGTTTGTACGGGAGTACAGGCGCAGGGTACTGTGAAATGATTGGAGAAAACCGAGTCGATTTAATCAATGGCACCCTTGGTAAGGCTTTCGGTGTACAAGGCGGCTATGTGGCTGGAGATGGGACTGTCATAGACGCAATCAGATCAGTAGCTAGTGGATTTATATTCACTACCAGTACAAGCCCTGTGCTGTGTGCTGGTGCCTTGGCATCTATTAAGTATCTAAAGGATCATAACGAACTTAGAATACAACATCAAGAGAGAGCAAGCACTCTAAAACAAATGCTGTCCGAGGTGGGCATAGAAGTTTTAGATAGTGCTTGCACTCATATTATTCCTGTTATGGTACGAGATGCAAAACGTTGCAAATCAATGAGCGACGAGCTACTAAATGAATATGGTATATATGTACAAAGCATAAACTACCCAACAGTAGCAGTAGGAGAAGAGCGTCTACGCATTGCGCCTACTCCGTTACACACAGATGCGATGATGAGCAACCTAGTGGTTGCTCTAAGAAAGGTATTCAATGAATATTAAAAAAGCAATATGGTTCACAGCAGGTATTATCTTTTTAGGTATAGCTTTTATAGGTATATACATGCCTGGCTTACCTTGGAGTACCCCTGCGGTAATCGCTGCATACTGTTTTAGTAAATCAAGCGAACGTATGCATAACTGGCTTTACAGTCACAAACTGTTTGGTCCATTCTTAACAGGGTGGCAAGACAAACGCATATTTCCTACCAAGTTTAAATACTTTATGGTAGTAACTATGTGTAGTAGTCTTGCTATTATGTGGTTTACAACAGGTAACCTTGTCGCAATCTATTGGACAGCTGGCTTTATGGCTCTAGTTGTTGGATGGGGATGGAGATATCCCGGTTCAGAAGCAGAGTATCAACGCCGTAAAGATGCAGGCGAAAAGATTGCATGGATTAAATGAAGTTAGATCTACACGGCATACGACACTATGAAGTAGACCGCCTTGTAGAAAACTTTATTTTAATGAATCAAAGACAGTTGCCGTTGACTATTGTTTGCGGCAACAGTCAAACTATGATAGACATAGTTAAAACTGTAATACAAAGAATAGACTGTCAAGAAGTATCTATGGATAGATATGGAGTGATAGTTATTTTACGAGTCTAAGTCCAGCGTCCGAACTGTTCTAACTGTTCATAAAACTTATGTTGATCGAAGTGCCAAACAGTTTGATCAGTACCTCTATAGAATACATTTTTAACAGGAGTCATTACTCCTAGCTTTTGTAACGCAGGACCAAAGATGTTGTGTACTCTACGTTGTGTTCCTGCTTCATTCTCATTAGATGTAATATAAAGTTTAGCATCACTAGGTGCCCACTCTATACACGCAGGTATAAGAAACTGTGCTGTTGGGTTCTGGTGTTTAGTAATAACACTAATGCCCCTAAGTCCTGTGCCGTATGTCATACCTTCTAACTTGTTTGTTAGCACACATGTCCTGGCTGCAATGCGATAACTGTTAGGACCCATTACATCATCAAAACTATGTGCTGCAACGGTTCCTACGGGTTCGTCATTGTAAAACAATACCCAAGTCTGTGATTCCTTTTCTTTAGCAAAGCACCCATATATCATATGTCTGCTGGCGTTGTTTTCAAAGCCTCGTGCTTCTGCTTCTTTGTAGAAATCTTCTAGATCCATTAAGTCGCTAAAGGGTCTGATGTCAAATGTCATTTTAAGAATGTTTCCCAACTTGGATGTTTTATTTCAAAGTGTAGTTTTTTACGATTGTTTGCAAGCTCATAATAATCAGGACGATATGGCTGACGTTTAGGTTTCATTAAAGTGCTATTGCCTTTGCGGCTGTTGCACGGTCCACAACTTGCTACAATGTTTTCCCAAGATGTTTTACCACCCTTGCTCAACGGCAGTACGTGATCCAATGTTAAACTATTTTGGGGGAATGATGTTGTGCAATATTGACAAGTAAACATGTCGCGGAGGTAAAGGTTGTATCGAGAAAATCTAGGCATCCGCTTCCGCCGTTGCATTTCTTTTAGCATCATCACTGCTGGTACACGAGTTTCCCAAGAGGCACTGCTTACTACCCAATCATCATACCATTCTAGTACGTGTACTTTGTCTAACCATAGGTATGTGATTGCTTCCTTCCATTGCACTGTGGAAGGAGGTAACATACTAACAGGTTGCCCGTCGGCATTAAGTACAAGTGTGTCTGACACGTTAGATCCTCTGCTAAAACTATTTATATTCCAGTTTCTTGTATTACTGGACCAAACTCTGATCCCATAGTTACAACACAGGCTTTATCATCTTCTTCAAAGTAAACTACGGTACTCCATGTATAAGTTTCACTGTTTACAAAAATATATTGTCTTGCATCATAAAACTCTGCATTAGTAAACGCTTGTACAACAATGCTACCGCTTGCAATCGGAAGCTCTCCATAGTTGTCAAATAGAAAGTCTTTAACATGTTCAAAGGTATAGCATTCAGTTAGTATCGGAAACAATACTGGTTCTTGTTCTTGTTCTTGTGCTGTAGCAGACATGGCTAACAGGCACAGAAAGGGTGTTAGCCATTTCATTGTCGTATCCTCTTTTATCTATTTACATACTGTAAATAGTTTTGCGCAATAATCTGATTGATTTTTTCTTGGTAAGTGTACCAACTAGGAGAGCCTTCTTTGACTAGTGATTGATTGTTGACTAGTTCTCTTAGAACCACATGTTCATTAGTTGTTTGCCCGACAGTTCTACTGCTCTGTTCCATTGTTCATCTCCATCGTAGTCCCATATTATATTAGGATTAGGGTTTGCTGTCAACCAAGAATGTTCTGTTGTCCAGGGTTCTAACCCTTGCATTTCGCCTTCTAGTTGATCATCGCTCCAGGCTGCAAGGCCTGCGCATAAACGCCACTTGCGAGGAGTGTTACCCATACTTAAACGTTTGAACATGTCCTTATGACTTGTAACACTAAAATATTCATTTACCCTTAGTGTATTTTCGCAATACCATTCATTTGAGTGTACTAGTATTAGTGCTCGGTCATTTACTGGACCACCTTGATAGCAATATTCTTTGCCCATATAAACTAAGTCGTGCTGGGCGCACATAGTTTGTACGGTATAATGGCTGCGCTTGTTGAGAACAACACCTACAGTTCCTGCACGATTACTTTCGTAGACTAACACTACACTACGTTTAAAGTATCTATCTTTGTTTAATGGTCTTGCTATAAGAAGTTGTCCAGTGTAGTCCAACGTATTCTCCTTAGGCTGTTCCGAATACAGTTTGCCCAATAACTTGGCTATCATTTGCATTGCGCATTGCATACATAAAGTTTATGTTTGTGCCTGCACCATACGCTCTCGGATTGTTTGATGTAAAGTTTAGCCAAGTCTTATCCATGTTAGGCAAGTACTGTATCATTGCACCAATAACTTCAGCGCCAGTACTGTCACTCATATTAGTAAAGTTTGTACTAGCCCTGTGGCCATCTGCACTAGTTCCTGTTACTGCTTGGAACTGATTGCGTTGTGTTAGTACAGCTTCTATGCTGTTAGGGAACCTGCTGCTTCGAACTCTATTTAATATAACTGCTGCAACTGCTGCACGTTCTTGACTGTTGCGGCTTGCTTCAGCTGCTGTTGCACGAATAAGCATGTTCATATCTTCGTCGCTTACTTCGCTTCCTAAAAACTCTTCTACAGTTTCTTTAGCCTGTCCAAGGTTTTCTAAACTTGCTAAGTCGCCAAGGTCGCCAATACTACCGCCTTCATTGCCAGTCGGAGTAGGGTTATCTACTTTCTGTGCAGTGTTTAGTGTTTCTAGTTCTTCTGCACTGATAGAACGTCCGTCACCTTGAATGTTGTTGTCTTGCTTAAACGCTCTTACAGCATTAGATGTGCGTGGGCCGTACTTGCCGTCAACACCGGTACTTCCAACAGGGTAGCCAAGTTCTTCTAGTTTACTTTGCATAGCACTAACTGCTTCGCGAGCTTCTTGTGGATACGGAGGACCTGCTTCTAGTCCATTGCTATCCGGAGCATTGGGCTCTTGTCCTGCTCTATTGCCATCATCTGGTATTTCATCCAGTTTAGTTTCTACTATTTTAAAATCACTGTATCTCATTATGCTACTGCCGTTCCTGATGTTACTGTGCTGCCTAGACTTGCTACACTTACGCCGCCAAAGGTACTGTTACCATATGCCCAATGTCTACGTGGTCCTCTGTCAACGTGTAGAATGCTCTGTCCAAATCCAAACCCTGTAAAGCCTGCTTGCAATGCAGCATTGACTAGCTGTAGTCTTTCTTCGTCATTGAATCCTGATACATCAAGGTCTATTGCTGTACCATGGAAGTGTTGACTGCCTGTAGTTTCTCGTTCTCTGCTAGTGCCTGCTTTTGCAATAGCATCATTGATAGTAACAGGCTTGCCAAATATTTCAGCCATTCTACGTGCCATTGCAATAGTTGCCTGCATCTCTGCACCTGCGTCACGTTGGGTAAGTCTGCTTTGGCTACCATCTAAATCCATTAGAGGACCCATGCCGTTATTAAGTCTTAGTTGTCCTGTTCCACCGTTACCTTCTGGGTCTGGTAGTTCAACAGTGCCGCCTGCTCCGCCGCCGCCTTCGTTGCCTGTTGGTGTTGGGGTTTCAACAGGCTGTGCTGTTGATAGTTTTTGTTGATCGTCTGAACTCATTGATCTGCCGTTGCTGCTTATATTGTTGTCTTGTTTAAACGCTGCAACTGCTCGTACTGTTCTAGGCCCATACTTGCCATCAACGCCTGTGCTGCCTACACTGTACCCTAGCTCTTCTAAACGAGATTGCAATGCTCTTACTGCATCCATATCTTCTTGTGGATACGGAGGTCCTGCTTCTAAACCATCATTAACCGGGCGGTTAGGTTCTTGGCCTGCTCTGTTACCGTCGTCTGGTATTTCGTCCAGTTTAGTTTCTACTATTTTAAAATCACTGTATCTCATTATCCAGTCCTTGTCGGGCTAACTGGGCCACCGTAACTTTGACTCTTAAGTCTACGATTGTTTAGTTTAACTCGTTTCTTGCCAATCTTTTGTGTCTTGCCAGTGTCACGAGATACAAAGCCTTGAGCCTTGCAGGAGGATAGCCAACTAGCACTCATCTTACTCTTAGGAGTATTACGACAGTAACTCTTAGTTGGCGTTGTGCCAGAACTCTTACGCTTGCGCTTTTTCTTTTTCGCTTCGTTAAGTTCTTCTATGTGATCAGCATTTATTTCGTCTATACGCATACTGATATTTATCAGTATTGGTATCGATAACCCGGGCGACTAGGCTTTAGGCTAAACGTAAACACGCTGCGTGGTCCTGCTGTTGTGTTGATAGTGACTTCACCTGACTTTTCATGGTATTCAATCTTAGTAATCTCAGCAGGCTTTTTACTTTTGCCAACATAGATCTCTTGACCAAGTTCTAAATGTATATCTAAATGTTTCATGGGAAGTCTCCAATAGTATATGCACTGAATAGTGTCTTACAAAAATATTTAGTTCAATCTTTTATACTAAATATTTTTATGATGCGATTTAAAATATTTCACGATGACAACAAGTACCACATTATAGTAGACACACAAAAAGATGTAATAGTTGGAAAGATACGCAATCCTAAAACGGCTGCTAGAGTTTGCCAAAGACTCAACAAAGCAGTTAAAAAGGAAAAGTTGTCGTCCAAACTGCATTGACATTCTGTGTTACTGACACTATAGTAGTAGTATGAATAAGAAAACACGCACATTTATCTTGGTGTTAGCACTAGGTTCGTTAGCCGCCTGTTCTTCACAGAGTAAGGTAGGTCATGTAATGAGAGTCATGAGCGAATGCTACGGCTTTAACGACAGTACATGCGAAGCAAACCAAGTAAAAGAATACAGATCAGATTCGTTGGGTCCTAACCCAACAGTTATTATTAAGGAATAGGAGAAACGTATGCCAGACTGGGGTTGGTTATTTTTTGCATATTGTACAGGGTCAATAGCCACTGCACTCATTCTTTGGAAAACTATTGCTATAAGAATGGCAGAGACTACAATCGATACATTGATCGAGAATGGATTCTTGCGTTGGAAAAAACTGCCAGGCGGTGACATTGAAATCCTTAAATGGAATGACAACTCTAATGTTTGATAAATACACTTGGAGGAACACATGGACAATCTAAGTACTGAACAAATAAACGAATATATTGCAGCGTTGGGTAGCAACATCCAAGTAGACGAGTCTGAGTTCGTTCAAATCAACGCATCAAACGAAGCACAATACAAAGTCGTTGTTGATGGTAAAGAAAATCATATCTTTATTCGTCGACTACGTGACGGCAATCTTCGTGCAAGCATCAACACACTAGTTTAATGTTATCTCAATGAACAAACGTATTTTAGATACGCTTACTCAGCTGGCTATACGTTCTGACGGTGTTGCTAACGGTCGGGTACGCATGGCTGCTGGCATTGTATATAAAAAGCAACTGTTAGCTACAGGTGTTAATCAACTCAAAACCCATCCTATAATGTTAGGGCCAGGGTACAGAGACGGACAAGTGTTTATGCATGCCGAAGTAGATGCTATTAGAAACGCTCTTAACTTCATTAGTACTAAGCAACTATCAAACTGTTCTTTATACATTGTGCGTGTGAAGAAACCTCATATTGGTGCATCAACTTGGATACATGGACTAGCAAAGCCTTGCCCAGGGTGCGCACAAACTATTGCCAGCTACGGCATTAACACTGTCTACTGGACTGTAGACGAACAAGAAGTAAAGGACTACTACTATGAAGAGAATGGACGAATACGAACAGGAAGAACTGAACGAACAGATCAAGCAATGGCTTAAGAAGGGCAATAAGATTACTAAGCTACCTGCAGGCGTTCGAACAGACCCTGAAGAGATGCAATACAAAACTAAATGGGGTCGTAAAAAGAAGACTGCCAAAAAAGATTGACTTCTGTGTGCTTAGAGCATATACTATATGAATAGTAAGGCACTTAGGAGTAGCACAAATGAACGACATCATAGAGTTTATCGACGAGCTTAAAGAACTTCACGTACTGTACAAAACAGGTGACTTGCGTGACTTTGATTTTGCTCGTAAAATCCAAAAGTATGAAGAACAGGTACGCAGATACGAAGAAGCTATGGAATCTGACTTTAACTCGTTCTTTAAAGATACTCCTTTCTACAGCCCAACACACGAGGTATAAGATGCGCTATGTCGACCCTGACAAAGACGGTATCCACCCTCTGCGTTTAACCCTAGACGACGATGACATGCATGAGATTATGCAAGGCATACATGACAATGAAGATTGGATGAGTCTTGAAGAAATCGAAGCAGCAGCCGATTATCTGTTTGATATGATTACCGGCGAAAAACAAACCCACCTTGGAATCACAACCCTACAGTAAGAGGAGTATGTTATGGACTACACCAACGTCCTTAACCGAGCAGATGAACTACTTGAGCGTAGAGGCATCAAAGGCCATCGTGCGGCAGATCGTTTTGTACAAGACTTCAAAGCATACCTAGTGTACTTTGATGCTATCGGTGCAGGCTTTGCACAAGAAGTTGTTGGGTTGCTAGAAGATGACAGTAACTTGACCGACAGCGCAATCCTTAACACTAACTTTCGTTGCAGTCTAGAAGACTTGATTGCACCTAACCTAAAGTCCAATAAGATGTTTGTAACTATGTTCAACATCTTGCTAGACAACAATGGTAAGGGTGTAGGGTCAGGCGAACTAGCACTGCCGCTTATACTCAGCAACTATCGCTTTTCAAATGACAGCGACGGTGAGTTTGACTACAATGGTCAGACTCTCAAAGTTGAAATCAAAAAGGATGGGGCTAGCCTCAAGCCTGTTAAAACTGGGCTCACAGACAAGGGTCTAGTAGACACCCTAAACAAAAAATACTTCAACGGCACAGTACCTGGCAAGAAGAGCAAGAAGCTGTTCGAACAGCATCTATCCTCTGTGTCAGACCCTAGCCTGTATGCAAACTACTTTGAAGAACTATACGTAGGTTGTAACACTGCTCAACTAGCACAAGACGTACTAGAAGCATACACAGACCCTGTAGCATTTAACACTGCTGTTGGCAAGTTTGCTCTACGTGAATATAAACGTGTAGACGGTTGGAACAACATCATGTACATTGACGGTGAAAAGGGTCGTGTAGTAAACATTGCTGACCCTGATAATGTAGACAACTTGAACTTGAAGTTTAGCCCTGTAATGCGCCGCGGTAAAGATACCCAGGCTATTGCAGATGGTTATGTTAACGTGAGTATTTGATATGGGTCCTTTCAACGAAATGAAACAACTAGAACGCAAGGCACGTGTTCTTAAACTATTACAGCGCAACGACTTGTCACCCTGGGCTCGCAACTATTGGGGCACAGTGTATGACACTATCGCAATGACCGAAGAACGTTACAACGCACGAGTTGTAACACTGTACACTAACATTCGTAAATCACAAACAGGAGAATGGCTATGAGCAAAATGGGTAACTGGGTAGTTGAAATGCAAGAAGATGCATTCCGTATGAGCCTCGGTGAGTTCACACACAAGCACGGCTTCAGTGCTGCCGAAGTTTGGCACGATGTACACTTTGGTGACGATCGTGACTGGGAGCCTGACTATATGGAGATGGACGATGGAGCATAAATGGACTGGGTACAGTTTTAGTTTCACACAACCTTACACTGTGAGCATGAACCCTTACTACAATCAAATCAGCGTAGCACATGAACTGCAACGGCTAGACGATATTGACAAGGCTGTCCAAAACATGTTGACTTATCCTGACGCTGAAGCTATTATTAATAAACTAACTAAGGCAAATGGAGAATCCAAATGATTAAAGGCATTATTGTAGGCGCCCTTCTTGTAGTGGGCTTGGTAGGTTACGGTGTTATCACAACTGATGACGTTGAGATTGCAGGCGAGCGTGTCAAGAACGGTGTAAATAGTCTAGCACGTTCAGTAGACGAGGCTACAAGATGATTCCTATTCAAGCACCGTTACTTGAGGTGCTAGACTTTAATGCTATTCCCTTTGTGCCCATGGATCATGAGATGTATTTCTTTGAGCATGGAGACCAAGGTGATCAAGCAGTGTTTAGATTGGCCAATGGCTTGTACATCAGCATTGTGCGTCATAGACTCAGCTACGGCGGTGACCGTGGACAGTTTGAGATCATGGTGTTTGACGAACTAAACAGTGACGGGCGTGAAGTCAAGGGTATCACAGACAGTGACGGCATATTAGGCTACCTTGAGCCACGTGACGTAACAGAAACACTAATCAAACTAGCAGGAGCAACACCATGATTAATATTGAAGACATTGTACCAGGCAACTCATATGCCTGCAAGTTTCGTGTAGAAACTATGTTGGACACACTGGGTCGTCCAGCCCCTAACCTAAGCGACACTCCCCTCAAAGGCCCAGGCCTATACGAAGGACTTGGTGTGCTTATGCAACGTGACATGGAGCAACGCCTGGTACGACTCAAAGACGAAAAGACTGCCAAAGAGTTTGTGGTAGACTTTGACAACATCTGGGACATCGATGAAGTAATCTGGGAAACACTAGAGTGAGCATAGAAAACGGATTTGTTCGACTGGAAGCACTCACAGAGCATGGCAAAAGTCAGCTAGAAGTGTACGGACATGTACGCAGAGTAATGCGCAGTCGTTTTCAAATAGGACAAATGATGCCCTCAGACTGGCGCTTGTATGGCTGTCGAGGACCCTTTCTAGAAGTGTGCAGTACCACAGGCAAATGGCATGTTGAGTATATCAGCGAAACTGAAGACCCTGACTACACTATAGCAGAGAGTTGGGGTCAGACAAACAGCTACTAGGATAAATACGTTATGGAGAACAAGATGTATAACACACTAGAAGATGGAACACAGACCGAAACTGAACAGCAAGCACGAGCCTTGGCTCAAACACTGGCTGACGATACCGGACTAGAGCAAAAACTATATCGTGACACTACAGGTGGCGCAGACTATGTAACAGTGTTCCCCCGCAAGGAGAAACAAGATGTATAAAGTAGAAGGCGTAGCATATGCTACTGAAGAGCTGGCACGAGCAGCCGCAGAACAGATTCATCTAGATCAACAGCGCAGTGTGCGCATTGAACGCGGTGACGGCATCACAAACTCAGTAAGCTATACAGTTGTAGGTGACCAAAGCAACACTGTAGCAGCATGTGAACAGCTTGAGCCTGTTGACAGAACAGAACGCCTAGCCAAAAAGTTTGAACCAGAACCAGGCAGTCCTCCAGTTCCAACACTGGACTAATACCCAAATAAAAAGCTCGCTTTATTGCGGGCTTTCTCTTTTTAAATACTCCTATGAACAGCACAAACGATCTATCTCACACGCCCTTCACACTCTGTGACGATCCGTGTGACGATATTACGTTAAGCGAGGAGTGGCAAAGATGGCTACGTACTACAGAATCATAGACCAAGGACGTTGCAGTCAGATACTGGCAAACGCAATCCCCGAATACGATCAAGCACACGAAGTCCTACTACTATTACAAAAAGACTACCCCAATGATGTACTGAGTATTGAATCTTACACAGTACACACAGTAAAAGGTCTAGGACGCGATCCAGATCTCCACTAAGACTATGAAGCAAAAAACTCGACGAGCATATCTCTATATACTAGCATTTCAGATAACCTTAACACTACTAGTATATGTAACAACACACTTAGCTCTTTTGTAAACAAAGCGAGCATCATAAGCGTATACACGTACAACACAATAAGCGTATTAGACTACATTAACGATATAGTTAAAGAATATACTAGTATACACACAGTTAACGATATAGTTACGAGCTATAAGCATGATGATACTAGTATATAGAGCACATTAGAGAACTATACTAGTATACGCTATATAGAGCTATAGACCCCGCTGCTAGCATCTGCGTGACCGTGGAAAACTGTAGACCCCGCTGCTAGGTCCAGCGCCTAGGCACAGGTTGACAAGGGTGATCAATGATTGAAAAAGTATTTGAACTATGCCTCTCGTCACCACAGTCAAGAGAAAAATAATCTGCTATAGATCTGGCATTTTGCGCAACATTCTGCTAAGATTCTGTACACTGACCA
>Ga0222719_10004212_pt1 | contig 12648 bp, 6 predicted proteins | sample C33_34DmetaG_FD_165039 | JGI IMG/M metagenome (GOLD analysis project Ga0222719, IMG submission 165039) | Estuarine water microbial communities from San Francisco Bay, California, United States - C33_34D | ecosystem: Environmental > Aquatic > Marine > Unclassified | place: USA: California...
TATGTGGGAAATGTCCGAGTTTTGGGATGGTGGGTCATTATCTCCAGAATGGAATGATAATATGAGAACTCCATCAGGAATTCAAACTAATAACATTTCAGGATATACATTGTTTAATAATTATTTTGCACCAGTACTGACTAAACCTAGTTTTACAACACTAAGAAATATTTTCCAAGATAATGGAGGGGGTAGTTCAGGATATGTTACCGATGATTGTGTAACACCAACACCAACACCAACACTAACACCCACACCTACGTCTTCTGAAACTTATTTTATATTATTTGAGGATACTAATATTATGACTTCAGAGGGTGGTGATGGTATTGAATACGAACATCATATATCACCTACTCCAACCCCATCTATAACTATAACCTCTTCACCAACACCAACACCAACAGTAACCACTACACCCACAATCACTATATCTACTTCAGTTACTCCGACTCCATCGGTAACACCAATTAACCCTGTTTCGGGTATGGTTTTTTATTATGACCCAGGTAATTCATCAAGTTATAATGGTACAGGAACGGTGTTAAGTGATTTGTCGGGTAACGGTAATGACGCAACAATTAACGGAGGTCCGTCATATACATCTGGTGACGGAGGATATTTTACTTTTGACGGTGTGGACGATTACATATTAAGCCCTAACATCTATGATGGTTCAAATGAAAATCATACATTAGAGATTTGGGTATATATAGATGCGATTAATGAGTGTATTTGGAGTGATAATGGTCAATCGTTACCTAACACTGGTTATCACTTTGCCGGTTCACAAACTGTACCTGTAGGTCCTTTCCAACAAATAATAACGGGTTTGTGGAATGGTACCTCAATAACTCGTGTTGTTAACGGTAGTGGTAGTCCGTTAAGTGGTTGGTATCAAATTGTTAGAGTTTATAATGGAACTACATTAACACCATATTTAAATGGTGTTGGAGGAACTTCTGACACCTTTTCTTTCGACTCTCCATTTAATGATGGGTTCACAGATTGGTATTTGGCTTTCGGTCATGAGGATACTACCACTTATAATAGTACAACCGCTAATTTCTTTTCTGGTAGGTATGGTGTAATTAGATACTACAACACAGCATTAAACGCTACACAAATATTGCAAAACTATAATGCAGACAAAACAAAATACGGATTGTAAAAATAAAAAACTATTTATAAATAAAAAATGGCAAATTTAAAGATATCACAGTTAGAACAATATACGGGTAGCCCAATAGGTATGTACATTGTTGTAGATAACGCGGCGCAAGACACAACATATAAAATGTTAAGAAGTGATTTCCTAAGACCAAATGACGATTTTAGAGTAATGTATGGTCTATATTCACAAACAGGTGAAACGGGAAATATTAGCGGTACCACTGAACAAACCATAATCGGACCAGGTATAGGTACTTTATCTGTACCTGCAAATGGTTTTACTGCGGGTGATACTTTTAAAGCAACAATTAGAGGTCACCTATCTAACGCAAATAATGATTTTAGGATAAAAGTCTATTCTGACAGTGCGGTGTTAGTTGACACTGGTTTTATAAATTATAATACTTCGGGTGAAGAAGTTTTGATGGACTTAGACCTCGATTTTGTTGTTCCTTCAATCGGAGGTGCGGGTACTGCGTCAATATTAACTAAGGGTAAACTTAGAACTATTAAAAACAGTAATTTCACAGTTAATGGTTATAGTTTTGAAACACGTAATACGGCCAGTTTTGATACAACAGTAGATAATATATTAAATGTCACTATCGAGTTTGATACGGAGGCTTCGGATACATACTTAATGACTGACTTTCTTACATTAACAAAATTATATTAATTTAGTATGACGTTCTTCATAAAAAAAAATAGTACATTACCATATCTCTCGGTTGAGGTATTTGTTGACGGTGGAACTCAATATAGAAATTTTACCGATAGTTTTTCTGCGTCAACAATAACTTTTAGTATGAAGGATGAAGATAGTGATATCTATAGGATTTTAGATAAGCCCGTTTCTGTGGTTGAGAATTATTTCACAGGTGATGAGCCAAAAAGTTATCACCTAAAGTATCAATTCACAAAAAAAGAAACTTCAAAAATAGGAAGTTTTATAGGTGAATTTAAAATAACAAATAATAACGGTACATATGAGTTACCAATAAATGACGAAATAAAAATCAGTATTATAGACTCTTTTTCTAATTCTGATTTTTGTTGTAGACCAAATAGAGGTGAGAGTGATATTATATTTCCTTCAGAAACACCAAAACAGGTAACACCCACACCTTCCGTTAGTGTTTCAATAACCGTAACGCCATCAACAAGTGTGTCAATCTCGGTCACGCCATCAGTTAGTGTAACACAAACACCATCAATTAGTGTAACTCCAACACTAACACCATTTTTAACACAATCTAATACCCCTACAATAACCCCAACAATCTCAATAACCCCTTCGGTAACACCAACAATTTCTGTAACACCAACAATAACACCAACAATATCGACAACCACTTCTGTGACTCCGACAATATCAATAACACCATCGGTGACAAAAACACCAGATTTATCACCTTCACCTTCACCAACTCAGGGAGATAAAACTATTTATGTATACTATCCAAATTTATAATCATGTCATACACACAAGAAATAAAAGATAAAATATCAGAATTAGCAAAACAATCATCAGATAATTGTACCTCAGTAGGTTATGGGTTTAAAGAAAAAAATGGTAAGATAACCAAAGAAAAATCAATAATTTTTACTTTTAAACAAAAAAAACCATTAGAAGAATTAACACCTGAGGAAATAATTCCTGATACTATAACTATAGGTAATGAAACTCTAAAGACTGACGTACAGGAAGGAGTTAATAAATTAGTCGCTTATGAAGCGTGTCCTTCAGATTTTTATTATTGGAGCTCAGACTCATCGTTAAACCCTGACGGTGCAACTACACCAATACAACGAAATGAAGTTAGACCATTAAAAGGGGGGTTACAAATACGTAATCAATCCTTAGGTTTTTTAGGAACTATGGGTTTTATCGCTGTGGACAAAGAGACTAATTCTTTGGTTGGTGTTACTAATGCTCATGTTATGACTGATTGTTTTTTTAGGGCAAATGAATCGGGTAGAGGTGAGTTTGATGTGTATGGTAATAATATGGGTCAACCCGCCACCAGTGTTAGTCAAAGAGTTGGAGTGACTAAGAGATACATACCAATTAAAGGTAGTTCTTCAGGTGTTAATTATGTTGATGGTGCTATTTTTACTTTAGATGAGACTGAAATTGATTTGAACGAATCTTACAAATATTATGGTTTATCTTTTAATAGTGCTCCTCCTTTTGCAACAACTGAAGAAATTGATGACTTAATCAACAACGACTATAATTTATATAGTGTTGGTAGAACTACAGGTGCCAAAGGTGAGGGAGATACTAAACTAAAGTTTTTAAGTTATGATAGTGTATTAGTGTATAACACATTAACCTCATCTACATCGAGACTTACACAATATGATGAATGTATTTCATATATTGCAAGTGCGTCTACTACAACATCAGGTAATGGATGTTTTTACCCAATTAATTCAGGAGATTCTGGTTCGGCATTATTGGCGGATATTGATGGTACATTAAAAATTATTGGTTTATGTTTTGCGGGTTCAGATTTAGGTCAACCTGATGATTACCTAAGAATTGGTAGAGCATGTAGGATAGATAGGGTTGCTGAAGAATTAAATATAGAAGCGTTTACAGGTCAAACAGTAAACTATAGTGATAAAACAAATCCACAGACACATTATGAGTTAGGATTTTCATCATTATCGGCTGTGACTATAGACGGTAATAAATACTATCAAGTAGGTACGGTAAATTAATTAATTATTAGTATTTATATAAAAAGTTAAAGTATGGCAAATTTTGCAGAAATATCACTAACAAGTACTAATTTAACTGGTGTTACTGACTTTTTTACAGTTCAATTAAAAGAATGTAGTTCGGGTTCATATACCACGGTACAAACAGGATTAACATACTCAGACTTTCCATATTTAGTTAATTTAGACGATTTATTTGGTAGTATTACGTGTTATAATTATATCGTTACTGAGTCAAGAACACAATTATCGTGTAATGGTACATCATACATAGGGAGTACTACTCCAACACCAACGATTAGTGTAACATCGACACCGACAGTAACACCCACATCTACACCCGCATTCTCAGTAACAGTAACACCAACCACGACACCATCAACAACACCATCATCAGGAGTTACCACAACTCCAACTCCAACAGTTACAACAACACCTTCAACAACACCAGCATCAGGAGTTACCACAACTCCAACTCCAACAGTTACAACAACACCTTCAACAACACCAGCATCAGGAGTTACCACAACTCCAACTCCAACAGTTACAACAACACCTTCAACAACACCAGCATCAGGAGTTACCACAACTCCAACTCCAACAGTTACAACAACACCTTCAACAACTCCAACAGTTACAACAACACCCACTCCTTCTCCAACTCCTGAAAGTATAGATTTTGGAGCGTCTTATAGTAGCGGTTCAACGATTGTTGATTACTCGTTTACGGCCTCTACATTACAATCTCAAGATAATACTATTTCATTCCAAAATGTTATCTATAAAACGGACGGTACAAAAATAAAAATAAGTACAGGCGTTACATTTAATACTATAAGTAGAATCGCATCGACCAGAGTAACTTTACCAACATTAGACTATAACGATTTAAAATCTTATGACACTTCATTTAGTGCAATAACTAATACTTTAAATAAAGACTATACCTATAACAAGTATTCAGATATAAAATATCCTGATAAACCAACAAAACCTCTTGTTAATTATATATTTAGAAATTGCTGCAAAGATTATAAACCGCAATATATCTACATACAAGTACCTTACGAAGAGACACTAACAGGTGGTTGGGTTAATTTAGGATATGGTATTGTCTATAAACGTTATTGTTATGTTCCATACACACAAGGTGGTGATGGAAGTCTTGGACCAATCTACGGATTTGATATTAAACAATGTAAGACTCCTGAGTGTCCATCATGTCCTTCTGCAACACCCACACCTACACTATCATTAACACCATCATCAACACCAAGACCAGGTGAAACCTTGACTCCAACCCCGACAATAAGCCATACACCTACAACTACACCAACAATTAGTATAACACCTCAAGTGACACCAACTCCATCTCCTTCAGAATGTGACGGTATTGATTGTGTTGTTGAGGTAACTCCAAACCCTTCAGTGACTCCAACACAAACAGTACAAACTAATTTAAGTTGCGATGTTATAGTAACACCTGATGTAACACCAACACCAACACAAACAGTACAAACTAATTTAAGTTGTGATGTTCAGGTAACACCTAATGTGTCACCGACACCCACACAAACAATAATAACAGATTTAGATTGTGAAATAACAGTGAACTAAATTTAATATAAAGAACATAATATTTATTAAAAAAATAAAACAAAATGGCATATGTATCAGTAAATTTAACTCCGTCAGACCCACAACCAGGGAGTTACGTATTAAGTATTTCAGATTGCGCATCAGGAAGTACATCACAAATAATCGCAACAGGGCTAACCAATCCAAGTAGTTTTCCTTATTACTTTGAAACTACTGAGTATTCAGGAACGTCAGGTTCAACTTGTATAAGTTATGAATTAATTGACGTTAATACAGGTTGTAAATGCGAAAACGATATATCGTTAATAACACCTACACCTACAAAATCATTTACTCCGACACCGACGCCTACAACAACTTCGTTTAGTGGTCATAGTGAATTAGTGAGGACTATTAATTTAGATATTAACTTCTTTAGTGGAAGTACGGGAACCATTGTGGATTTTGTCCCGACATCTCAGTTTACAATGACGGCAGATACAAGAATAACATTTGATTTATTATTAAAAACGACTGGAGGTACAACACAAACAATAAGTACAGGTATTACAATATCAAATAAAACTAAAACCGCGAAACAAAGGGTGATATTTGACCAAATACCTTATAATGAATTACAAAGATATTATTGTGGATATTCTGGTAGAAGAACTGATACACCAGGCACTAGACTTAATACCAACGGAAACCTTAATTATCAACCTTTACCGACAAACCCTCCCGACGACCCATTAGTAGTCCACAAGTTTATGAGTTGCTGTAATGGATTCGAAATTTACGCCAAAGTTTTATGGTCAGAAACTCAACCCGGTGGTTGGGTCTATAATGGTGAAGCCGCATTACAGGCAGGTCTATGTTATGTAAGTGTAGGACCTGCAAACCAAGAAACAAACTTAATATTAACAGGACCATATTCTGATAGTTGCACTTCTTCCGAATGTGTGGAAATATGTGATGATTTCTGGGGTGTTGAAGGATATGGTGGTTGGCAGAAATTTTTAGTTAAGGCCGAACAATGTTGTCCTCCATACCAAACATATGCGATAAGTGTTATCGCACCTGGATACCCTCCAAATCAGGTTGGAGATTATATATTCTTAACAGGTCAGATGGGTCAAGGAAGTCTGTTGTACCCAACAGGGTGTTATAAAATATGGGGGTGGTCAGACGCACAGGTCACTGGAGACCTTCATATCGTGGAAGGTTATTATAACTCTTGTCCATCTTGTCATAATTTATCAAGTTTTAATGGAGACCCATGTGATGATGTAGTAAACGCATATAGGGCTAAAAAATGTTGTGCTAATGAATGGATAACTGTTCAAATTGCAGGTGTGCCTAATGTTACTTTAAGTGATGAACCAGGTTTCTATTATGACGGAGAGTGTTATCAAATATGGGACCAATTTAACGGTAATTCAATGCCTCAATTACTAATAACAAATGATAATTTTATACCTTTTAATGTTTGTGATTCAGGTTTATGTGGAGAATGTCCGACACCTTCTGTGACACCAACACCAAGTACCACACCTGCATGGACACCTGTTAATAAATTAGTAACCCTGAGTGGTTGTTGTGATAATGAAACCTATGATGTAAATATTACATTAAATATTGAAACTGTCGTCAATGATTTTGTTTCGATTCAGTCTAATAGTAATCTAATACCTTCAGGTTGTTATTTAGTAACAGCAATAAATAATCAAACTTTAACTAGTGCGGGTATTATAACGGATAACTATGGTCAGTCGTCATGTGATTCTTGTTTAGATGATATACCATGTTTCCAAAAATATACGGCATGTACTGATAATTGTGTTATTGTAGAATATCCGTATGACACCGCAACTTATGCGTATAATGGTCAGGTTTATGATATTCCTTTAATAGTGACCGCACCTGAACATTTAGCTCCGTTAGCAAATGAAAATAATATAGTAACTAGTGATGCTTGGATGGCTATGTGTTTCTATTGGTTCGGAGTCCCAAACTCATGTGAGCAAATACCATGGGTTTGTGAACAAGTTAATAGTACATCTGGTGGTATTACCACTGCAAACATTTTGGTGTTATTAGTCGCTTACGGTTCAATAGCTGATGAGGTTAATGATGCAATTATTTGTCCATCAGTATATACCGAAAATTTAAATCCGACATTAAATCAAATATATTACGTACCTCAAGAAGATAATTGTTATGAATATGTCGGTAATGTATCATCTGCTAGTGTACAAATACCAGCAATAAACTTTGATATCACAACCGATTACAATGATTGTCCTACATGTTTAAATGCTTCGGTACCCACACCAACTCCAACCGCAACTGTAACATCAACAGTTACTCCAACAGTTACGACAACATCAACGGTTACTCCGACTCCATCAATAACACCAACATTAACACCTTCATCAACACCAACTGAATTCTTATATAAGGTATTATTGAGTGGTTGTTGTAATGACGTTACTTATGTAACTACTGTACAGTTTTCGGAACAGATATCTCAAGGAGAAACCTTCTATTGGGATGGTTCAGCGGGTTCAGACACATTAATACCACAATGTTACACAATAGTTAATTTCACTGCTGGTGAAGGTATAGCTTCGTTTAATATAGATAACTCATCACCATATGCTGATTGCCCTACTTGTGTGGCCGCAAATCCATGTAACTTTTTATATAAATTATACCCTTGTTGTACTTTAGATTTAGAACCAATTTTAGTTACTGTTAATGATAGTATATTACCTGAATTAGGTGTTACAGGTATAATATACCAAGGAAATTGTTACTACTTTGGTGAGGGTGAAGGTTCAGGTACAGGTGTAGTTACTGTCACGTCAGATGATTACATCAGTAATATATGTGATAATGATAGTGCTAACTGTAATCCATGTTCTTCATTAACTCCAACAGTGACTCCTTCATTAACTACCACACCAACGGTAACTCCATCAGTTTCTACTACAATTACATCAACACCAACACCTTCAGTAACTAAGACATCGTCTATTACTCCGACTCCATCACCTACAGCATACCCCACTCAGAATGTTACTTTAGATACCTGTTGTGGTAATAATGATACTATAGTCGCGGATGTGACCTTACAATTTACAGGTGCTACTCAGTCGGTTTCCGCGGGTGATGCCATAACATGGGCCGGTTTTAGTTATTACGTTGAGTCCGTTGGAGGTAATGGTGGTAATGTTACATTACAAATAGGTGATGACCAAATTTTTACAGGTGAAGTAAATAACTGTGTTGATAGTATCGCAGCATCTACAGAACCCTGTGCTAGTTCTTGGTATTCAGGATGTACCACAGGAAATATATACTACGGGGCTGGTGTGAGTTCATTACTTCCTGTCGGTAACACTTATTCTTCATTATCATTATTTGGTGAATTTGGAGACCAATGTGTCACCGTTATACCTCAAGGAGATTATGGTTCCGACTATGAAACAGTATTAGTACCACCTTCTCTACCTCAAAGTTTGACTTGTTGCCCTTACCCATCAAATACACCAACTCCTACACCAACAGTAACGCCAACTGTAACAGTTACAGTTACACCTACAATTACGGTTTCAGCGACTCCTCCACCAACACCCGACCCTGTTTTAATTTCATGAAGTGAAGTGTTGGATATTGATAGTGATTCGTTCGAAAATGTTGTTGTACCAGGACAGGAAGGTTTACAATCATTTAGTTCAAACGGAGCTAAAATAACTGCATCATTAAACTTAGGAACTTGTGCCGGTACAGTTAAAATAGCGTTCCAAGCACAAAGTATCCCCGATAGATTATTAATTAAGAACTCTTCTGGTGAAATTTACTCGGATACGTTATGGTTGGGTAATATACATCCAGACGTCTCTACATTAAATAATTTAGATAATATTTCTCCATACGATGTTAATGTATTTAGTTGGGATAATGACACCGGATACTTAAATTATGTAGGAACTGAATCAGTAGATTTAACTTCATCTGATTTCCCTTACGATATTGGTGAAAACGAAAGTGATTTATCAGGATATTTTGCTTATGATACATGGACAGATACAGATGGTGTTACTCATTATGGAGCACCAGGTCAAATAGGTATGACAGTAGATGCATTTAATTATGGTACGTTTTTCTTTGAAAACCAAATACTTGGTATTCCATTCGAAACTGCGGTTGAAAATAATTACTTAGAAAATGCTTGGAATAGCGGTGTTAATGGTGGATATGTAAATTGTACGACAAATAACCCGAATATACCAGGTGCACAACCGTTTGCTTCATGTGGAGGAAGTTCTGAAACTAGAGTACTTTCTTTTGAGATACCTGCATCATCAGACCCAGTTTATACTTTAGAGGTGTACGGTTCGTGGTGGTACCCTGGCAGCTCAACGGCATGGGCTATTGTACTTCTAGAGTGCCCATCTTGTTAATATGGAGTTTTTAATAAAAAAAAATAGCGAGTCTCCCATCCTGATTATGGAAATAGTTCAGGATGGGAGAACACGCAATTATATAGATTTTCAAGAAAAATTAGTTAACTCAACAATAAGATTTTCTATGAAAAGAGAGTCCGATGGATTACAAAAAATTTTTATGAACAATGCTTATATTACCGAAAAACTATTAAACAACCCTGACTCACCAAAAGAATATTACATTTATTATAAATGGACGTCTCGTGATACAAATCAAGAAGGTAGATTTATTGGTGAATTTTCTATAACAACAGAGGACGGAGAATTAATCGCACCAATCGGAGAAAAACTATATATCAATATAGTTTGACTTATGAAATTTACATTTTTATATTTTAACTAATACCAAGAGTAATCACGTCAGAGCGATGTGAGGATAATATCTCAGGTGAAAAGTTAAAATATTATGGTATCACAAGAAGAAATTGAACAGTTCCTACTCGGAGAGGATGAAGAAAAATATATCGTAGCGTTAGAATACGATTACAAATCCAACAAGATTTATAAGATTATACAAGACCCCATAAACGGAAAGCAGATAAAATCTGAATCGTTTATTCCATTTGCATGGGTCGGTGATTTAAAAGGGAAGAAGTTTTATAACGGTTCCAAACACGCACAAAAAGAGGCGATGTCCACTCATGGTATCATCATAGAAAAGTTAGATACCCGTGGAGATGAAAGAATGGAAAACGGACTTAAGTATATGGTAAAAACAACCAAAACTTATTCAAACCTAATTAACTTTTTCAAAGGTGGAGGATTAGACCCGTGGAATAGAGAAAACTCTGACTCCATTGCTATCCTACCACCAGTGGAACAATACCTATGTCAGAAACAAAAACGACTATTTAAAGGTTTTGAAGAATACGATGAGGTTCATAGGTTTGTATTCGATATTGAGACCACAGGTCTTGATGCCACAAAGGATAAAATCTTCCTTATCGGTATGAAAGACAATCGTGGTTTTGAAAAGGTCATTGCAGCACAAAACGAAGAAGAAGAAAAGGAGATGATTGTGGAGTTCTTCAACACCATCAATTATCTCAAACCAACCCTTGTCGGTGGTTATAACTCCGCATTCTTTGATTTTCCGTTTATCCTTACACGTGCAACCATTTTAGGTTTGGATATAGATAAGGTTGCAAAAACATTAAACCCTGAACGACCCCTAAAACAAAAGAAGGGGATGTTAAAACTCGCCAACGAGATGGAGGACTATACCCAAACGATGATGTGGGGGTATAATATTGTGGATATTGCCCATGCTGTCAGACGAGCTCAAGCCATTAACTCGGACATTAAGAGTTGGGGTCTTAAGTATATCACGCAGTTTATCGGAGCAGAAAAAGAAAACCGTGTGTATGTAAAGGGTGATAAGATTGGTAAAATCTATTTTGATAACAAGAATTATTACTTCAATCCCAAAACAGGTGGATACAAAGAAATAGGTTCACCTGGTACAGAAAACCTTATGGAAAGATTTCCCGGTCATTATGAAAAGGTAAATGGTGAATACCTCATCGAAAGATACCTATATGACGATATTTGGGAAACTATGGTTGTTGATGAGGAGTTCAACCAAGCAAACTTCCTTCTTGCGAAACTTGTACCCACAACATACGAAAGACTTTCAACTATGGGTACCGCTACACTATGGAAGATGATTATGATGTCGTGGTCATATAAGCATGGTCTTGCCATACCTAAGAAAGGGGACAAACGCTCATTTACAGGGGGTCTCTCACGACTTTTGGCAGTCGGATACTCTACCAATGTACTTAAGCTTGACTATTCGTCTCTATACCCCTCAATTCAGCTCGTACACGATGTCTTCCCCAAGTGTGACGTGACAGGAGCGATGAAGAGTATGCTTAAGTATTTCCGTGATACCCGTATTAAGTATAAGAAGTTAGCTGCGGATTATTATGTTTCAGACCCAAAATTGTCTTCACAATATAACCGTAAACAACTTCCTATTAAGATTTTCATTAACGCCTTCTTCGGTTCGTTATCCGCACCACAAGTATTTCCGTGGGGTGATATGGATATGGGGGAACAGATTACTTGTACAGGTAGACAATACCTCAGACAGATGATTATGTGGTTTATGGAACGAGGATACAAACCCCTCGTTATGGACACGGACGGTGTGAACTTCTCCGTCCCTGAAGGTCGTGATGAACATACCTATATAGGAAAAGGGTTAAACGGTCTTGTGGATGAAGGTAAAGAATATCACGGCTCTGAAGCTGATGTTGCGGAATATAATGACTTGTTTATGAGGGGTGAGATGGGACTTGATACTGACGGACAATGGCCGGCAACTATTAATGTGGCTCGTAAGAACTACGCTCTACTTACAGATAAGGGGAAAGTAAAACTTACAGGTAATACGATTAAGTCTAAGAAACTACAGACCTATGTTGCAGAATTTTTGGACTCAGGACTTCGTATGTTGTTGGACGGTAAAGGACAAGAGTTTTTGGACTCTTACTATGAATATGTAGGTAAACTATACAATAGGGAAATTCCTATTGCAAAGATTGCAAACAAAGCTCGTGTAAAACAGTCATTAGATGAATACAAAGTCCATATCACAAAAAGAACAAAGTCAGGTTCATTTATGTCCCGTCAAGCACATATGGAACTTGCT
>Ga0222719_10004218_pt1 | contig 12635 bp, 9 predicted proteins | sample C33_34DmetaG_FD_165039 | JGI IMG/M metagenome (GOLD analysis project Ga0222719, IMG submission 165039) | Estuarine water microbial communities from San Francisco Bay, California, United States - C33_34D | ecosystem: Environmental > Aquatic > Marine > Unclassified | place: USA: California...
AGAGCTTTGACTTCAGCTCATCGATTTGTAACTGCTGTTCTTTAACAGCTTGAATCAATAACGCGACAATTTTTTCATAACGTACGGCAAGATAGCCATTATCTCTTTGAGTAACTACCTCTGGCAGCACTTTTTCGATTTCTTGAGCGATAACACCAACATCGTGACCGCTATGGCTAGAATTGCTATTCCAATCAAATTCATATCCTCCTATTTGATTTAGTTTATTAATTGCATCACCTATAGGAGTGATGTTATCCTTAAGTCTTTGATCAGAAGAATAGTATGCTACTATATCTCCTGTTGCTCTAATTTCACCTGCTACTCCTGATGGTGTAGTCCCTATACCTAAACAATGTGATTGTAAGTGACTAGAAAATTGTGAAGTACCAGTTCCTGTTACAGTTAACAGACCTCCTGCAGATATATTTCCAGTAATATCGATAGCTCCAGAGCCTGATATATTATTAGAGTTTATATCTAAGTTTCCTCCTAACTGCGGTGTTATATCTTCTACTACATTTTGTATACCAGAAGATGCTACTGCTGATGCTAAGGATGCCGATACGTCTGTAAATCCTGTAATACCTAATCGTCCCAATATGTCAACAGAACCGGTAAAGGTATGGGTATCGTCTGCACTATCGCCAAACTTTGTAGACCCGCTACTAAAGGATGTAGTTAGATGAGTAACAGAAGAGCTTACTACATATGTGTCAGCGGTAAGAGTACCTGTAATAGTTAGGTTGCCTGTTAAGGTATCTGTGGTGTTAAGTAGATAGGTTGAGGCAGCACTCGATGATAGGTTAGCTACACTAGAGCTTATTCTTGTATTAAGAGCAGATGACGATGCGTTAAGTTCTACATCTGTTGTAAATATATTATCAAGAGAAGAACTAAATGTTTCTAAATTAGTAACTCTAGTTGAAAATGACCCAGAGGCTGTTTGTAATTGGTTTATTTCTGTTTCGTGTAATGAAGCAGTAGTATTTAATCTCTCAATAGATGTTCTAACGTTATCTACTCCAAGTATAGTTAGTGCTCCAATAACTCTAGTATCTCCTTGTATTCTAACACTACCGGTAAAATCATGGCTATCATCGGCTGTATCACCGAATTTAGTTGAGCCGGATTGAAAGATAATAGACGAGCTAATTAGTTCAGATTTAAACTCTTGAGCGTATACGGTTCCACCTACAGTTAGATCCCCAGAAATGTTGCTTGAACCAGTAACTTTTAAAATGTCGTTATTAAAGTCGTAAGTAAAGTTAGCTGAGGCTGTATGTACTGCATCTGCTCCTGAACCGTTTCCTCTTTTGAGCTGAATAGAGCCTGCTTGTCCAATTGGGGGGTCAATAGGAAAGTCTATAGAAGCAGAAGGATTAGCAGAACTAGAATCGTAATGGAATCTATGAAACTTTACTACACTTCCATCTACAGATGCAGAATAGAAGAACTCTGTAAAGTTTATGTCTAACTCGTTTTGAGTTAACGGACTGCCTTTTATGCCTCTTAAAGTAATAGCCATCTTATTTATTTTCTAATTCTTTTACTCTAGCTTCTAATTCTTTTATAGCTTCTAGTAGTAGCGGAACAATTCCTCCGTAATCTACATTAAGATAGCCATTATTATCTTCTGATACAACTTCTGGAAGTACTTTCTGAACTTGTTGAGCGATTACACCTGCCTGTCTTCCTTCTCTGTCTTTCCAGTTAAAATAAACTCCATCAATAGCATCTACTCTATCTAGAGCGTTGTCTATGACGTAAATGTTTTCCTTTAGTCTTTCATCTGAAGCTTGTAGTACTGTACCGGTTGCTCTTATACTACCTGATACGTCTAATCTATAGCTCAAGGTAGTGTTAGCAGATTCATCAACCCCTACTCCTAAGCTTCCGCTTCTATCTATAAAGACATCTTGTCTAGTTTCTATTGCAGATGAACCTGAAAATACTGCTATTCTTCTGTCATACCCTGCATTTTGTAAACCTCTTACTAAGTTAAACGTAAATGATCCGCTGTTAACAGGTACCGCAGGTTCTGCAGGATAGTATAAAGTAACCGTCTGGCCATCTGTACTAGCAGAATAAAAGTATGCTCCAAAATTATTATCTAATTCTGAGTAGGTTAATGGTGTTCCTTTTTTCGCTCTAAATGTTATAGCCATTATAAATCTATTTTAACTACAAAAGTCATATCTATATTTTGTGACTTAGGTATAGGTCTATTTGTTTTTGCAACTGCTAATAATTCGTTAGCTTGATTATATAATCCTACCGTTGTAACATAAGGTCTAAATTCACTCCCTGCTATATTAGCATTAATAGTATTATTTGAGCCAGATATAGCTGACGGATTAAACGTAAAGTTCATTTCAGACTCACGAACCGTACAATGTACATTATATGTATAAATAGGTTGTTTTGATTTCCAGTTTAACTTATGTCTTGAATAAGTAGAATAGTATCTTGCTATCACAGGATCAGTTATCATAATATTACCTTGATTATATATTACATCTCCTACTATTTTTCTAGTAACGTAGGGAGAAGTATCTGATCCGGATAAAAACAGTCTACCTTCTCCATCATCTAAAATTTCTAATCTATAAAAAGAAGCTGGGTTTACAACATATTGCTGTGTTAATTCTTCTACGTAATTACTATCGTCCTCGGTTACATAATCTGCACTATCAACTGATGTGTTATACCACTCTCCAATCTCTTCTACGTATTCGTTATATCCTGTTGCAGGATCACCTACATACCCGAGTACGTTATAATAATCCGCTGACTCTCTTTCAGGCTGGAGTATAACTGTTCCTGGTTCAATTCCTATACCTACTATATCTTTCGGTAATGATAAAATTGCTACCTCTGAGTCAGGGTTTCTAGATGAGCTTAAAGTAAGAGTAGTACTAAGAGAGACATCTCTAGAACCAGAATAAATACCTAATGTTCCAAATGTATTTGCTAGATAATTATGATGGGCGCTATCGTATACTAACTTTTGATATCTATTCCTGTAGTAATCTGTAGGGTAAGGGTACCCGGGAGTAGAACCAGAAAATCCTCGAAGAGTTTCAATGTTAAAACTATTTAACAGACTACCGGTTGCGTACCAAGTTTTCTTAGCAACGTAATCTGATGTATAAACATCCTGTCTGTTTAATTGTTTGTATGCACTCATTCATTAATAGTCAAGCTTGATTCTTACTAAAGATTCTTTTGTAAAGTCTTTAAGTAGAGGTCTTGATAATTTAGCTACTGCTAGTAAGTCGTTATTATCATTATATAAACCGACAGCAGTAATATACGATTGGGGAGAGTTTATCATTACATTATGTCTGATTTCTCCTGAGCCAGTTATTAATGACGGGTTAGTAGAGTAGTTAAATTCACTATTACGAGCTCGGACGAATACAAAGTTTGAGGTAATAGTTTCCTCTGACTGTATTCTAAGATTAGCACCGTCTCTAATAACGTTATAAATTGTCTGGTTGTTATTTCCTACTACGTCTGAGTTTCTGTTTGTGCTTGTACCTAAACCTCCTGCGCTTGTAGCTGCATCTAGAGCTTTACCGTTTAGTAAAATTAACCCAACGTCGGGTAAAAGCTTACCGTATGAACCTGCATTAGTCGTATACCCGTTTGTATTTTTAGCTCCAGAGGATATAGTACCTAAAGAACCAGAAATAAGTTCGTATACTCTTCCAGCATCTGCAAAAGTAGTTGTAGTAACAATGTTACTATTATCTGTTAAATTTAATGTAGCTCCGCTTGAGCTAACCATAAGCTTTAAATCTAAAGTACCAGGTAGAAGCTTTTCTTTGTATCGAGCTCTATCTATAGCTAGTACGTAAAAGTATTCTGAGGTTTCAGTACCAAATGTAAAATCGGTATCTTCGTCTCCCAATACTAGGTTACGGTACTGACCGTAGATAGTTGATGAAGGTGATTTCCCGGTTACGTTACTATTGTAAAGTAAGGAACCACTTCCTTTTTTATCTGCATAAGCAACAGAGAACTGTACTCGTGATCCTTCAATTGTAGAACCTGTATTATAGATGTCGTAATAGTAGTCTGCTGAGGTTGCTCCAATTTGTGTTGAGGATGTAAAGAAAGTAGCTAGGGTAGTCACGTCTCCGGTCCATATAGGAGTAGTTATTGATTCAGCACTTACTACTACGTCTTCTGCATCAAATCTTTTGTATGACATAATTAGTTAGTTTTAGTAATTGTTACTGGAATCGTTAGTCTTGCTCCTGATCCTCTACCTATTACTGTAATAGTAGTGCTCAGAGAGGAAGTAGACCCGAATAATGTATTGACAGAAGTAGCTACTAAGTTAATCGATGACCCTATTACAGTCTTTGATACATTTGTACCGACTGTAGTAGAGGTATTTAACCTTTCTGCATCTTCCGTGTTTATACCGACACCTGTAAATGAATTTAAAACTCTAACGTCGGCAATAGTTGCTGTATATCCATCTGTTTCGAAAATAGAAGTTGCTCCTAGGTAGTTAAGTGTCTGAGGGGTAATAGCAATAGAAGCTCCTTGTCTTAGTGAAATCGAGGATAGGCCTAAATCTAGTATAGGTAGTTTAGAAGTACCTCTTGGTAATGTAGTTAATTTGTACTTCATAACCTGAGTCTCGTCAGGAAATGCTTCTAAGAGAGGCATGTTTTCGATAGCTTCTCCATAAAGTGCAGAACCTGAGGGATGTAATGGATTATATAAGGTGTAGTCAATCTCATCATCTGCTAAAGCAAATTGAGTGATTCTAAAAGAACCGTCCCCTCTAGCTAACAGCTCTCTTCCTTTTTTGGTTAGGATCGCATCTACGGTGACGATCGAATTATCTAAGTATCCCATTTTATGTTATTGTGTTTTATATAAATATATGTAAATTAAGTATTTTATTCAACTAAAGTGATTCCTCCTAATTCATTAGTGGTGTAAACCTCTCCTTTATCTATCGAATAAATTTTAGTATTGACAGAGCGTACAAATTTGTTACCTTCTTCTGTATAAACATAACTACTGGAGTATGGGAAGTTGGGAAATGTAAATTCACTTCCAACTTTTACCCTCTGGGTATCAAAGTATATATCTGATAATTCTCTATCTGATTGTTGTATTGCTTTTATTGTAGACGTAGTTGCATCGGCAGAATGAACACTCCCTACAAATTTTTTAAATGCTAATGCAGGTCTATTTCCAGGTATAACATTATTTTGAACAAAGGCAGTATGTCTTTCTTTGTTACGTTCGTAACTAGGGCCTGCTCCTGTTGATTTACCCCCTAGGTACCTACTACTAATGATACCTATTTTAGTATAAGAGCAATTTTGTATTTCAGCTGGTGTGGCTGTTCCGTTTATAATAGCCTGTAAGTTAGTAGGAATAGTTTGTGATGAAAATCTATCTACTTTTGCTGCTACAGCATTCACCTTACTTCCTTCACTATTATTCTGTGTTGGATTATAATCACTATTATAAAAATTATCTACACTATAAGGTAGAAATACAAACTCAGTAACACCCTGTACATACCCTAAACCTGGCGCTTCAGTAGGTAGCTGTGTAACTGAAAAATCTTCTATAGCGTAATAAAAGTAATTAGTTCTTTTTTGTCTACCTGTTACCTTAGCTTCTACACTAGATGATGCAAAAGGAAACCTTATTTCTGTTATCTGTCTTAGAATACTACTAATATCAGTCCCCTCATTACTGTTATACGGTATCGATATTCCCTGAATAACATAAGGAGGAAGAGGTGTATTATCCACACCTGGGTCAACAATACTACTACTGAACAGTAGGTTGATATTACCTAGTCCGTATGAGTTAGGGTCCGTTTCTTTAAATTCTTCTATAGTCATCTTTAACTAAATCTTCCGTATATCGTTCTTCCGTATGTTTCTGTAAAGGCTTTATTTACCGTCAATGTTGTACTAGTAGATATGGCTGAGCCTCCTGATGCTACGTTAAACCACCCATCAAAATTATTAGGGTAAATTGCTGTAGCTTCTAATGTGTATGTACTGTATGTTTCAAAATCATGTTCAAACTCTAAAGGAGTACCCGGTATAATTGTTCCTGTTCCTGGGTAGGTTATGTCAACTTGTCCAGGTCCGCTTGCACTCACATAGTACAATGTATCTTCAAAGTGTGCATAGTACTTATTACCAAAACTACTTTCATCTATATAATAAATAGTAAGATCTTGGTTATCGGTAACTAAGGTTGAACCAGATGTATCACTATACCACCCTCTAAAAATATTACCATATCCAGTTGTACCATTAACACTGACAAACTCATAATTATCAAAGTTTACAGTATAGTTTATAGAGCTGCTAGTATTAACTACTAGGGTAGGGTAAGTTACGCTAACAGTACCTGAACCGGAAGAAAATAACTGTATATACTCACCCTGGTATGATCCTGTTAATGATACTAAACATCCTGGAGGAAGAGGGACGGAAAGGTTTAAAGCGGTTATCTGGTATGTAAGTAGAGGTTGGTTAATCTTTTTAAATGTATTATTTTTAGTTACCTCTCCGTCAGTCGATATAAGTAAAGAGCCGCTAAACTCTCCTGTAAACATTGGTGATTCGTCAGTAACGTTTCTTGGTACTAACCCAATAGGAGAGACAATGGATGCTGTATAGTTAGTAGTGTAGTTATATCTTTCTTTCTCATTAAAAGACCCGCCGTGGCTTCCTGTTGCACTACCTATACTTATTGAACCGGATTTAGTTACATCTTCCCAAGTAACTTGAACTTGTTTAGCTTTACTTCTAGCTAATTTATGAGACTTTATTATTACACCTGTATCTACTTTAGCTCTTGCAGGAACAAAATCCTTTATAAGCCTAAATAAAGAGCTGTCGAAAAAGTTTAATAGCCGTATAAAGCCTTTAGGTGTTTTTGAATAAGCTAGTACATCGTTCCACCTAAAGTCAGCTTTTTCCCAATTGTCGACTATATCATCCCAATTGTAAGAGTCATTTACTATACCTTCTCCCATAGCGGTAAGCTCTGGGTATCCTTCTTGGTATCTAATTCTAGGATCTCCAATATAGTCATCTATATTAAAGCTACTGGAAATTTTTAAATCAATAAATTCATCTGTACCTCTAGAGATATTGAATCCTACTTCAATATGGGGTAGGTCATCAGTATACTTCTTTTCGCTTTTGACTATTGATGTGTATCTAGATAGAGTACTCCCTGAGGTTATGCTGCCGGTGTTGTCTAATCGTAGTTTTTCTGACCCGCTAATGAAGGTTTCACTGCCGGTAAAATACATACTACTAGTACTAAAGTATTCAGGGCCGAAGAATTTTTCTTGTTCTACTCTATTTCCACCAAAAGTCTTAATACTTAATATATCTCTTGGTATACCAAAACAGTTTATCAGAGCACGTAATCCACGTTCTGTTCCTTTAGTCTTAGTTAATAAGGAAAGGTTGTGATATATTCTTTTATATACTTCTCTTTCGTAATCGTTTTTTGCAACAGGCTGTAAATGCTCTAAAGCAGTACTACCACTATTAAAAGAAGCAGAAGTTGCTAAAGACGTTGATACTATTCTTTCGCTACCGGTAGAAGGTGTCTCTCCTACAAACATAGCAAAAAGGTTATCTATATTTTGATTACTATTATATAATTTTATACCAAAAGATTCTATTGCATCTCTTACTAAATCCTTACTAATTCCAAAATTTAACCTATGATCTGAATCGTATTTGTCTGATACAGCTTTAAAGTACACCCATAGATTGTCAAAATGATGAGCAATCATGTGAATGAACATTAAGTAAGGTTCGTTATTAGAATCTTCTCTTATAAAAGTTGGGATAGTGTTAATTAATATATCAAAATTTGATGTATCGTAATTGTTTGCAACCTCGATATTATTAGTAAACCAACCAGAAGCTGAAGGGTGAGATGTACTTAGGTTTAAATGTGGTTTTTTAGTTGTGCTTTTAGGCCATGCAGTAGAGCTACTTTCAAAGTATAAGTACCTGTCGTAATGGTCAAAGTTATTTACTAAACCTTTTATTAAATCTTCATAGTATGTTTTACTACCAGTATCACTAGTTAGGTATGTACTTTGGCTTCCTGAGGGAAGAGCTGCGGCATCATTGAGTGATTCTATAGAGTTTTGGTATGACTCTATTAATTGCAGTTTGTAGTGAAAGTTACGTAGTCTTTCCTCTGCAGAAGAATAGTGAACAAAATTACTTAGACCAGAATGATCTATAGCTATCTGAGATCCTTTGTCATTGAAGAGGGAATGTAACTCAAAATAAGAATTAGATACTGGGTAGCTAAAAAGCTGGTTATAGTTGAGAAACTCAGTAGGCTGGTTGTTATCGTTTGAAAAATCTATATTAAAGTTGGGTCCCTTAAGGTAGGGTACTTTTAATTCTTCTTCAACTACAGTAGCTGAAATTTCATATAATAGACTATCCGAGACTGTCTCTTCTACTGTAAAGGTATCCTTTATACTTACTTCAATAGGTTCATATAGCTTAATTACTACAGCCGCATTGCCCTCTACTATTTCGTAATCAATATTTAACCCTACTCCTATTACACCTTCTCCGAAATTAACCTGGAATTCTGAGAAGTGATTTTTAGATGTTAGATCAGATTTTATTTTATCTACATAATTAATAACCTGTTCGTTAGTTAATTCCGTAGTAATTGCTCTTATTTCAGTAGAATCAGGTGATACCGATTCAATAAAAAATTTACCTCCTATTTGAGCTTCAGAGAAGAGGTTGTTAGTAAATCTATACAGAAGTCTAATGTCACCTGTGTCGTATCCTAATTTTTTTATATCGCTTTCAGGATCGATTGTTAATATAGATGCTCCTGATTTTCCAGCACTTTGAGCGTTGAGAGAAAGAGTATAGTCTTTAAACGTAGGTATATATTCTAATAGGGTGTTATCTACCCCATAAACGCTTAACTCTACGTTACTATCATTAGGAGTAAATAAGTTTAATACCTCAAAAGTACCAATAAGAGCTTGATCCTCTTTAGTAATTTTAGAAGACTGGGTTAGACTTTCTAATTCTAATTGTTCTATATAGTACTTAAATTCTGCCACTAGTTAGGTGTGTTTGCCTCTATTAACTGCTGTTGATATTCTAATACTTGTGCTCTAAGTTGGGCGATTTCGTCTAACAACGGCTGTATCTCCTGTGTATCTTTTTCATAATCTACAATTTCTAAACTCCTTTTTATAAGGTATTGATGAGATTGTGTTTCACCTTCAGGTGGTATTTCGTAGTAAAGATCATCGTAGTTTTGAAAAAACTCTTCAACAGTAATTTGTTGTTCAACATCTGCAGGTTGAGCAAAAGTTTTAAAAGATCTGTCTACTACTTTATCAAAGGTGTCTTTAGGAAAGACTGTTTTTTTTATTTGTATATCTCTAGACATTTCTTACTACTTTAAAAATGTTATTTTGATCTAAAATAACAGTGCTATCAGCTAAAGTAGTTTTAATTAAGAGTCTATAGTATCTTTCCGGTTGGAGAGTATCCATGTAGAAGTCAAAATAACTACTTACATTATCAGCACTAATTTTAGTATAATTTATATCGAAGTCTACTATCATGTTACCGCTAAATTCGTCTTTTATAGCATAATATGAGCTACTTGGTAGAGCATACTCTGTAAGGTATATAGAAGATGTTGAAAAAGATCTCGTTGGGTGTTTAGGACGGGCAGATATCCTAAACCTAGTCTTCTCCGAATCGGTATATTTTTCTTTTTTATTTTTTATAGATACAGTAGTTATATCTGTGTCTAACGTAGAAAGAGTGGTACTATACGAAGAATCGTCCCATTTAAACTCTAGATATGGTTTAAAGATAGTGGCTGAGTTAGAGCCAAAGTATTTTAAGGATATAGACTGAGATGTGTAGTTTTCAAGACTATCCTGTAGTTTTACTACTACACCGTTGTTGTTTAAACTACTACTGTAGGTCTGTTCTACTATGTTAGTAATATCTATACTTACATCGTGAGTTGAGTTTAGATTATGCAATTGTGAACCTGAGGTACTTGCGATGTAATCCCCACCTAGCGTAGTCCACTCAGTTGTTGCAGCATCTTTATATTTCCAGGTAGCTCCAGTTCTATTTACAGGTGAATCGTTTAGTCTTCCTGTTCCTGATGACCATGAGCTGGAGATGGGATATACATATAAAGTGTATTCAGAAGGTAGTTCAGAGGCGTCTGCTAAATATAGGTGCAGGCTTGCGCTAAAGTTTCCTGTTACTTTATCCTGTAGGGTAGAGTTTATTTCGTTAGAGTAGAATTGTAGTAAAGCTCTTTTAGTTCTACCAACTTGATTTACGTCAGGGTACCCTCCTATTTCTAAAATTTGATCTTTACCCGCATTACCGTATAAGCCGGCTACAGTAGGCTCTGACCAGATAGTTGTATCTTTTTCAGGATTTATTCTATATATTGCCATCTTATAATGTTGTTACTCTTCCTTCTATATCAATATCGGGATATTTTATTTCAAAAATACAAGGGTCGTAAGAAGGGTATACTACGTTATCCTTAGTAGCTCCTTCAGTATCGTACCCATAGGTTGAATAGTTTCCTCCTACCTTGTTAGTAATTTTTATATTTTTAACTGTCTGTACACCTTTAATTTGATCTAATAAAGTAAATAAGTTTGATAAATTTATTGGTTGATTTATATTCCAATTTTTTATATTAAAGTATTCTTTAACAGTATTATTACAGTTTAATAGTACATCTCTTGATGCGTAATTAGGAAGAGTAAGTATTTCAAATTTTACACCTATGTTAACTATAAATGCATCTTTTATATCTACTGCATCGGTAAGAAGCATGTATTGAGATAAGTATGTCCTTAGGTTGTCTTTCAAAGATTTACTCGCGGTAATTAATTTACCGTCATTATTATATGCTAAGGTGTATAAAGATAAAGCTAGTGGGTTAGAATCTAACATACTAGTTACGTTAGCAAGATTTTCTCTAGTAACATATGCTTTAGCAATACTACCAAACTGTTGAGGTAAAGATAGCGCTCTTATAGTATAATCTTGTAGTGTTACAGCTCTTTTTTGCTCCGAAAAGGATTTTAGAGCATTTTGTCTTAATTCTTCTACTGTGTCTCCATCTTTACCCCCTGTAGCAGGTGCTATGTTGTTAAACGCTAAAGTATCTGCTAAAGTATCATCTGTAACTACGGTGGATATAACATTTTTTTCAGTTATAGAATTAGCAGGTGAATTAGCTTCAACTCCTCCTCCTACAACATATTTTACTGTTAATGTAGTATTAGAGGGAGCTAATCCATAAGTTCTGGTAAATAAGAAGTTAGACGGATCATAAGCAGTATCTATCTTATCTACTTTATTTTGTGTTGTGTATTTAGGTATTGAAGTTGGATCAGGTAAAAACTCTCTATCCTCTGCTACCGACACTCCTGCTCCGAATTGAATCTGTAGAACTCCTTTTGAGGTAAACCTTGTTACAAACCGTCTAGGAACTGTTTTTAATTTAAGGATTGAAGGAACTAAGCTATTATCTGTTCTATTATTTATTTCTTCTACAAATACCGTATCTTGTCCTAAAAAGGGTACTTCGATCCACTCATTACCATCGCTATCTATAATCGATATTACATTGATAATATTAGTATCCTGTATTTCTATAGTAGCGTATTTTTCAGCTGTATTAAAGTTTGCTGTGGTAGTTTTTATTTCTCCTGAATATGCTTTTACTGTTTTAGAGAGGGTGAATAATGATGGAGTACCTTCTGACGTGGTAGTTTCAACTATAATCTCGGTTGGATCATATGAGCTAGAAAATTTAAAATCTACAGGTGAGCTTATTATAAAGGGGGTGTTACCTGTTGTGGTAGCTTTTACTACTGAATTTTCGTTTAACTTTAATGCCTGGTTCCAGTTTGGGTTTCCGTTAACCCCTACTACTTGCTGTGTTACTGTAAGAGTAGTTTCAGCTGCTGATGTAACCTTAGGGCTATACCCCATCATGTAGGCTAAGGTATAGAGGTTTTGAGGGTTTTGAGCGTGTTGTAAAAAGGTCTCTTGTAGCTGAGTATCTTGATAAAAAGAAAGAACGTCCCCTACATATGCAGCCATTTCGATAAACATCGTACCTGGTGCGGTATCAGAGAAATCATTATAAGTGTCTGGAAAGTAGTTCTTAGCAAGCTCTATGAGATCTTGTTTGAAATCTCCAAACTCTCTACCTATATATTTTATGTCTCTTTCCTCAGCCATTATTGTTCAAAATTTAAAACTACCTCATCTTCAATGTTAGTATCCGTAACTTGATACCTCATACTAAATTGTACGGTGTTTGTATCAGGTATACCGGTAGTGTTTATTTCTATAGCTTTTACTCTAGGGAAGTATATAGCTAAATCTCTTTTTATCTTTGTATCTATCTCCTGTACTTTATCTTCTGTGAGTTGATCAAAAAGCAACGATTGAAGACCGTTCCCAAAATCTACATTAAGGTACCTTTCTCCTCTAGCAGTAAGAAAATAGTTTATTAAGTTGGTTTTAATAGCATCTCTAGATTGGTAAGTAGAA
>Ga0222719_10004220_pt1 | contig 12631 bp, 11 predicted proteins | sample C33_34DmetaG_FD_165039 | JGI IMG/M metagenome (GOLD analysis project Ga0222719, IMG submission 165039) | Estuarine water microbial communities from San Francisco Bay, California, United States - C33_34D | ecosystem: Environmental > Aquatic > Marine > Unclassified | place: USA: California...
CCACCACTCTTCTGGAGGAACTAGTAGAGAACGCACTTTCTGTCGTAAAAGTCCAGATTTAGGACAATATTATGCATTAGAAATTCCTCTTTTTGATCCCGCACCAGAAGGGTATAGATGTTCTACGAATGATTGGAATACTGGCCTAGATAGTTTTATTAGGTTGATGTATTTCTTCTAAAAATTTTAAGAAGTAAATTCTATAGACCAGACTAAAAAATAGTTCTTGACACTACGCCCAAATTTTGTTATAGTAACAAGAATGGGTGGAAAAACTCGAAACAATATTTTTAAAAATTGCTATGGCGAAACTTAAAAGGCTACCAATAAAATATGTTCGCGATAGAGCGAAAAGTCGTTACGTAAAAGATTCTAATTGTTACATATGTGGAATTGATGGGTCGCTAGACTTTCATCATCTTTTTACGGTAGACGTCTTATTTGAAAACTGGGCAAGGAAGCAGAAATTATCAATTAACAGTGCAGACGATATTATTGCAGTTCGTGATGAGTTTATCGAGCAACATGAATATGAAATGTTTGATTATGCTAGAACATTATGTAATAATTGTCATAAAAAATTACATTCAATATATGGACAACGCCCACCTCTAAGTACTGCACAAAAACAAGAGCGTTGGATTGAACGACAAAAGGAAAAGTTTTTAATAAAAAGGAGTGCTTAGAGTGGATTTAACACAATATCTGCCCGAAATAATCGTTGGATTAACTATCGGGGGATTTGCGTGGGCCTTTAAAAGTTGGTCAGCAACACTAGAAAGATCATCAGAACGCATCATTGAGAAACTTGACAAGTTAGCTATGACGTTTCAAGAGCACCGCCTAGTGGTGGAAAAGCGTGTAACAAGAATAGAAACAGAAGTTGAGGGTCTTAAGCGAAGAATGGAACTATGTGACATCAGTAGAAAAGCTGCCCCACAGAAAATTGAGCCTACTAAATAATATAGGATATATTTATGGGGTTAATAACTAATTTACAAATTGCCTGGAAGCACCGTGGCCAGGTACATATTCAAGAAGATGAGGGAAAAACACGTCCTTCCGAATATCAAAGATTCTTCTTCGAAAAATCATACGATTTTGTAGAAGTAGTAAGACGCGGAGTAGATTTAATAGTAGATGCTACATCAGAGATAGATGTAAACATTACTGATTCTTTACCGATGACACCTGTTCACCAGGGTACCGGTAGAATAAGACAAAAAACTCTCTTAGGAAAACTAAATTTTCGTCCCAATGAAAATGAAGATGTTAGTACTTATAGACGAGAGTTAATTATGGATTTTATATTGACGGGAAATGTATATCAATATTTTGACGGTGATAACTTATATCACCTACCGTCTAAACAGATAGAAATTGTAACAGATAAAAAGAGAAAGGTTAGCCATTATTTAATGAATGGTGAAACTAAGTTTATGCCGTATGAAATTATTCATACGAAAGATAATGCGGGAGATACTGTTTATGAAGGTAAATCTCGATTATTATGCACAAGAGAGAATATTATTATTCTCAGAAAGATGTTAAAGTTCCAGGAAACTTTCTTTGAAAATGGGGCTGTTCCGGGCCTAGTTATTCAGACTCCTAATATCTTAGGAGAAAAAATCAAACAAAGACTTTTGCAATCATGGAAAGCGCGATATAATCCAGAAAGCGGTGGTAAGAGTCCGATGATTTTAGATGGTGATTTAAAAGTTAATCCATTAAGCCAAACAAAATTTAGTGAATTGGATTTTGAGGAATCAGTTAGATCACACGAACTGAAAGTTTTAAAAGCGTTGGGTGTTCCGCCTATACTTTTAGACTCTGGAAATAATGCAAATATTAGACCAAATATACAGTTATTTTACGAAACGACAGTTTTACCGATAGTATCCAAACTTATAAGCTCCTATGAAAGATTTTTTGCTTATGATATGGAGCCTGATGTAGCTAAAGTTCGAGCTTTACGCCCAGAACTTAGAGAAGCTGCTCAATACTATCAAGGATTAGTTAATACAGGAATTATGACAATTAACGAGGCACGAGCAGAACTAAGATTAGAACTTAGTGAGGAAGAACACGCAGATGAGTTGAGAATACCAGCTAACATTGCGGGTAGTGCTGTAGATCCCTCTAATGGTGGTCGTCCAGCATCAGAGAGTGCTGATGATGAACAACAGCCCACAGAGGAATAGTTAAGCGAGGAAAAATATGGTTAATAAAGACAAAATTCTTAAACTATGTGTTCCTTTGGAAACTAAAGAATCCGGAGATGATGAAGAACTAATTATTACTGGTCATGCTAGTACTAATGATGAAGATCGTTCCGGAGATGTAATAGTTACAGATGCGTGGAAAAAATCTAGCGCTTTAAAAGATTATTTGAAAAACCCTATCGTGCTTGCTTTTCACGATATGTCTAGACCAATAGGTAAGACTATCGGTCATGAAGTAGATGAGAAAGGTTTGAAAATTACTGCGAAAATTAGCAAGGCCGCAGGAAGCATTAGAGATTTGATAAAAGAAGGAATTGTATCTGCTTTCAGTGTTGGATTTATGATTAAAGACGCTGATTTTGATGCAAACTCTGGAATCTTTGTAATTAAAGAACTAGAGTTATACGAAGTTAGTGTTGTGTCAATTCCTGCTAATCAAAATGCTCTTTTTAGCATTGAGAAAAATTTTTCCGATCATGAGGAATATGAAGAATTTAAGAAACAATTTATCAAAGAAAGTGAGGAGACTTTAATGGTAGATAAAGTAAAAGAGGACAAGGTTGAATCTAAACCTGTCGATATTGCTAGTTTAGCGAAAGAAATTTCTGCAATGGTAAAAAGTGATTTAGCAGCCGAGCAGAAAGCTATCGAAGATGCTAAAAAGGCAAAACAAGATGAAGAAGAAAGAATTTCTGTAACTGCTACAACCGCGGCAGAAAGATTAATTAAAGATCTCCGCGAAGAACTAGTAGAAAAAGAGAGCACCTTAGCTGAAGCTCTAACAGGGATGCGCGATCTTCTTAAGAAGCAAGAAGAAGAAGGCGAACTAAAGAAAGCTTTTGCTGCCGAAAATAAAGGCAAAATGGAATATACAGCTGGTGCCGTAGATTCTTTGAAAGCTTTTGATCGTGATACACGTCATGGCCTTATCTATGCTTCTAAATTGCTAAACAAAAATATTGAGGATCTTAAAACATTCAAGGGCTTGGTAACAAAATCTGGAATGGAACACTGGGATTCTACAGTAGTTGGTGAGTGGGAAGAGGAATATTCTACTACAGTTCAAAACGCAATGCGTGAACAGCTAGTTGTTGAACCTCTATTCACAACAATTCCAATGAGTACACCAACAATGAATATGCCAATTAATCCAGAAGCAGGAGATGCTAGCTGGGTTCATGAAGGATCATATCGTTCTGTTACTGCTCCTTGGGCAGAAACGGGTGATGGTAATGATACTTCAACTGGCGCGGCCCAAGATCACCAGATCTTGGAACAAACATTGGTCGCACGTAAGCTAGCAACTCGTGAGTACGTTGGATATGAAGAAGAGGAAGATAGCATTGTTGCTCTTGCTCCAATTATCCGTGATGCGGTTTCCCGCAGAATGGCTCGTGCAGCAGATCTAGCATTACTACGTGGTGCCGGTGTTCTAACCGATACAGCAGCCTATGATCCTATCACGGGTCTTGAGCTACGCGGTGCAAGCACAACTGATGTAACAGTTGCTGGTAGTGCAGCTTGGGAAGCTGATTCAAGTTGGTCTGAAGATCTATTTGTAGATATGCGTCGTAATCTAGGTATTTATGGACTTGATCCTGAAAATCTAGTATTACTAGCATCTCATGACCTATACTATGCTCTAATGAAGTTACCTAACTTCAAGACAGTCGATGTACTAGCAGATCGTGCTACTATTATCACAGGTCAAGTTGGTTCACTATTTGGTGTTCGTGTAGTAGTATCTCAAATGTTTGATAATGCTGCTATTACTACTGGTACAGTAGGAACTACACTAGGTATTATGTGTCGTCCAAGTAATTTCTTGATTGGTAACCTACGCGGTATCATGACAGAAGGCGATCGCGACGTTGTTAACCAGAAGCGTGTAATCGTTTCTAGCCGTCGTTTTGCTTTCCAAGATATTATTACTGGACAGGGTACGGTTAACCTACAAATTGCTACATAATTTGTAGTTTATTTAAACTGAGTAAAGAGTGGGGGTTCGCCCCCACTCTTAACCTTCTGGAAAATTAATGACTGATTTAGTTACTTTAGCCGAATACAAAGAGTTTAAAAATATTAATAGTGCAACTAGGGATGGTAAGTTCCAAACTATCATCACATATGCTAGTTCATTAATTGAAAATTATTGCGCCAGAAAATTTGTCGATTATGCTAGTTCACCCGGTGTTACTGAATGGTTTGATTCAAATACAGAAATTGTCTATTTGAAACATTTTCCGTTAATTCAAGTTAATAGTGTAAATATTTCCACAGATGGTGGTATAACACAAACTGCATTAACGCAAGATGATCCTGATTTTGCAGGGTTTTTTGTTGATCTGGAAGAAGGTACAGTACGTACTCAAAAAACAGGCGACAGATTTCAGACAAGTAGTAATTACAATACACCTTATCGCAGTTTAGAAGTTAATTATTTTGCTGGATATAGTGATGTAGATAATATGCCTGGCGATTTAAAGATGGCAATTTTAGATACAATTTCATATATTGATTCAAATGAAGAAAAACCAAGTCAAGCTTTACTAGGTGCTACAATAGATAATCCTTTACCATATATTGCAAATAGTTTTCCACCACATATACGTAGAGTTCTTGATTTATATAGATACAGTCCGGGGTGATTTGTGGCTATTAGAAATATTCGTGATTTCGAAAAAGCAATAAAAGAAATGGTAGCATATCGTGTTCGCGAGAGAATGAACAAAGATTTACATGTTTTAGTTTTCCGAGAAGTTGAATTCAGAAAATTAATTAGAATACATAAAACAGAGATTGATCGTATAATTTCTTTATTAAAACAAGAAGGTAGAAGTCGCGGAGTTCAAAAATCTTTAGCTAATATTTATAAAAATGATACTAATGTTAGTAAAGCTGCGGCCGAACTATATCATGGATTTATAAAAATATTTGATGAAACTATAAAAGAATTTCCACAATTACAAGTTAATAAACATTTTACTAATTCATATACATCTTATACATTTTTTCCGCGAAAAAAACAAGATAAAGATATAAATGTTTATAAAGTAGTACAAAAAGTACAAACTAGAATTAGAGAAAAACTATTAAATAACAGTAAAAAAGGTGCATCAGGTAAAAATATTTTATCAGCTGTTGTAATTGTTGGAGTTGCTATTTTAAGTGAAGGAGAATTAAACTTAAAACAAGCTACTAAAATTGCTAATCAAAGAGCTACTGGGGCTCAATTAGGACATACTAGAGGTGCCGCTGCTGTAGCCGCTAGCGATATACGACAAATTTTAGATACTGTTGAAAGCAACGCTTCTATCTTAAGAACTTTAAAAGGTAAAGCTACTACAAAAGCAAGAGAAGTAGATGCCGTAGATGCTAGGCTTACCCTTAATAATGTGGGAGTAAAAATAGGTAAATCTGGTTTTAAGGGTGAAATGAGAGTAAGTGTTTTATCTCTAGAATCAACTAAGATTAATAATCAAGAAGGAACTTTCGCTAAAGAATTATTGGATGATTTAAGAAACTTTGTACTAAAATATGCTGATGAATTATTTGATGCACAACATTCTAAATCATATAATGATGTTATTTCAGATTCTTTTATTGAACTATTTTTAAAGGGTAAGAGAAAAACTTTTAAATACAAAAATAAAAGAATTAAAATTCCTGTAAAGGTTACAGAAAAAGTAACACGTTCAAATATTAAATTAACTAGTAAATCCGATATACAGAAAGTAAGAAAAGAATTAATAAAATTAATTCCAGACTCAGATGCTAATTTAAATAAAAAGATTCCATATTTAAACAGAAGATTACACGATAAAATTAGAGAAAATATGGGTGGGGGCGAATCTAAATTAATTCTAAATTATAGAACAGGAAGATTTGCAGCATCGGCAAAAATCACTAGATTCTTACCTACCAGAGAAAAAAATGCCGCTACAGCGGTAGTTAGATATATGCGGTATCCTTATGGCACTTTTGAGCCAGGAGGAAGATTACACAAACCAGGAAGAGATCCACATAGAATTTTTGGGCGTAGTATACGTCAATTACTTCAAGAAGAAAAAATTGCAACATTTAGACGAGTAGTGGTAGGTTTACGTGGCTAATACAAGACAACAAATAGTACAGGGTATAGCAGGTCTATTTAATACTTATTTAACAGGAGATAGTCCGTATACTACTAATATTTATGAAAATGCAAAACCTAAACAGATATTTTGGGATGAAGTAACCGACTATCCTACTATTTGTGTATATAGTGGAGAAGAAACACGAGAGTACCTTCCAGGTGATTTTAAATGGGCATTTTTAACAGTAAACATAAGAGTTTATGTAAATGATGAAGATGCTAAAGATAGAATCGAAGAGGCTTTCGAGGATATAGAATTAGTTTTAGATAATAATAATGATCTTACTGTAGATGGTAATGACCTTAGTACAGACATAAGAATATTATCGTTATCTGATGATGAAGGCTTACTATCGCCCTTAGGAGTAGGAGAAGTTGTTCTTGAGGTACGATATGAAGTTTAAAATACGAGGAGAAAAGTAAATGGCATTTAGTTTAAGTAGAAACGCCAACTTGTTTGTTAGTACTGCTGATAAGGACGTAGCTAAAACTCAAGATAATACATGGGAAATCAAAGTATTAGATGGGTTCAGCTTTTCAGCAACTACTGCTACTCAAGAGATTGAAATTAATGAGGCTGGATCTGCCCCTACTCGCGGTCAACAAGTATTTACAACTGCTATTGAACCGGCCGAGTGGAGTTTTCAGGCTTACGTTCGTCCAAGATACGACATACCAAATGATGTAAATGATGCGGTAGAAAGAGTATTGTGGGAAGCATTAGCTAGTCTTAATGATACTACACCTATTTCTACCGATAGTAATGGTGACGCAACAACTAGACAGGCTAACTCAGCCGGCGGTATGACAGTAGATTTTCTAACTAGTCGTACTAACGAATTGAAGAAGCTGTATTTTTATTGGAACTTGGGTACTACAGCAGCCCCTACTTGGTATTACATGCCTGGATCGGTTGTAAATCAGGCCGAGATTGACTTTGCTATTGATGCGATTGCTTCAATTACATGGTCTGGATTCGCTGACTCGATTACCCAAATTACAAATGCTGATGATCCGACAGCTTTCGGACATTTAACAGATATGTTAGCTGGTCCAGGTGATTTACAAACTACAGCTTTCCCAACAGGCGATGGTTATTTACAAGCGCCTACAGGACAGCAAGCATGTATTCGTAACAAATTGTCAACAGTTACACTAGTTGGTGATTCAGGACAAGCAGGTATTGGTGGTAATAGTTATTCAGTAGCCTTAACTGGTGGTACACTAACTATTAATAACAATATTACGTTCTTAACGCCGGAATCACTAGGTGTTGTGAATCAGCCTTGCGGACACTTTACAGGACAGCTTCAAATTTCTGGAAATATGACAGCTTATCTAAAGAGTGGAACTACTGGAGATACAGCAGATCTATTGAATGATCTACTGACTTATTCTACAGGAGCTAGCGCAAGTGCCGATCCTACACGTTTCGCACTAGATATTTATGTTGGTGGAGTGGCTCCAACTAGCCCGTACAATGTACCAGTCCTTCAATTATCTATGCCAGCAGCTCACTTAGTTATTCCAACTATTAATATTGAAGATGTTGTATCAGTAGATATACCTTTCACAGCCCTTGCATACGAAACAGATGGTGTTACACCAGATCCGAATGCAGCAAATGAAATCAGTGTAGCTTACTATACAGACGAAACTTAATATAATTGATGGGTGGGGCGCAATGCCTCACCCATCCCTACATAGGCCAAATAATGAGCATAGCACTTAAAAGAGATTATAATATATATGTTTCAAAGGCGGCCGAAGGTTCTGCGGATAATACTAATACTGTTCAATTGTTAGTTCATGATTTTTCTTTTAATAGAAGTGCAAATTTAGATTCAGTTGGAAGAGAAACGCTTAGTTCAACTCAGGTAAGAACCGTAGCACCACATATAAGCATAATAAATCCAGTAACGTTTACTTTTAATACTTACATGTTACCACTGGTAGATACAAATGTAACGAGCCCAGATGAGTATTTATGGACAAGTTTATTAGGGGCGGATGTTATCGGTAGTACTCCTTATAGTACTCCAACCACTTCTACAATCGATTTCTCAGAGGGAAATGTAGGCTCTCTGTATGAATTAACCTTATGGTTCGATAATCCCAATAATGCAGATGGTAGTTATAGAATTGATAATGCTATTATTGATTCAGCTACTCTTAATATTGATATTAATGGTATAGCTAGTATAGCTTGGGAAGGTCGAGGCTTATCTATTACTAGAGATAGTACTCCACCTACTGCTACAGATAGAACTACTGCTACTGATTATATTAAAAATAGACTATCAACATTAAGTATGGATTTAGGTACAGTATATACTGTAGCTTTAACTGGTGGTTCTATAGATATAAATAATAATGTTGAATTTTATAATAGAACTCAGTTAGGTAAAACTACAGCCCCGCAAGGACACTATACTGGTAATAGGAACATTTCTGGAATTTTAAGTTTATACTTAAAACAAGGAACTAATTTAAGTGGCGATTTATATAATGATATTTTATCAAATGCCTCAACCGACACTTATGAAACAACTTATGAGGCAGATATAACAATAAATATTGGTGGCACAACAGCACCATATGTACAAGTAAATATTCCAAGAGCAATTTTAAATATTCCACAAATACAGTTTAATGAAACGCTATCAATGGATGTTTCATTTGTTGCTCAGGAAGGTTCAAGTTTTTATACAACAATTATTTACAATGCTTAAGGAGGTATTATACCATGGACCTAAAAAGTATGTTGTTACCAGAGAAAAAGGTAACATTTGAATTTCCAGGATGTGAAGGTTTCAATATTGATTTGTGCTTTCTATCTAGGGAAAGTAACCAGGTACTACTGAAAAAGTGCCAAAAAACTATTATCGATCCTAAAACTAGACAACCTAGAGAAGAGTTCGATGAAGATTTATTCCTTCAACTATATACTAGAGCTATAGTGAAAGGCTGGACAGGTTTAAAACTAAAATATTTGAAAGAATTAGTTTTGATTGATGTTCAAGAAGAAGATGAAGAAGATGAGTTAGAATACACTGAATCCAATGCTCTAGAACTTATGAAAAATAGTGCGATTCTTGATGGTTGGATTACTGATATGTTGAAAGATCTAGCAAATTTTACCAAGAGCAGCTCAACAAAGAGTGTGAAAAAATCCAAAGCTACGTCAAAGAGTCAGGCTCAGGACTAACTAAAGAACAATACTTTGAAATGTGTGAGTTGCTCGGATCAACACCTAAAGAGGAAGAAATTCCTATTACTAGGGAAGATTTGAATACGGATACTCAATTAGCTTTACATATATATGATAAACTGCAAGCTAATTGGGAAGGGTTCTCTGGAACATATTTGGGAAAAGATTTATCCTTAGTTCCAACCTTAATTAAACATTATGAATTTGATAAAGCACTAGAAAGTTATATTTGGGAAATTATACCTTATATTGATAATTTAGTTGCAGAAGATATTTCTGAAAAATCAAAAAGACGAAATAAATCAAAAACTACGGAGAGTAATTAGTGGCAAAGAAAGCTACAGTAGAGCTAAGAGTATTACTTAAATCAGCTGGCATAGAAGCTACGACTAAACAAGTCGAAGCTCTTAGAAAATCATTACGTGGTGTAGCCACTGAAAATGCTAAGGCTGGTCAAGCAATACAAAAAGCCGCTAAAAAACGTGAGGGTGAAATATACCGTAATCAACGTGGTACTGCTGAAGCAACTGGACGTGCAACTAAAGATTTTGCTCGTATGAGCCAAGGTTTAGGCGGTCTAGTACAGGCGTATGCTACTATTGCTGCTAACGTTTATGCTTTAAGTTCAGCATTCTTAGTATTGAGAAATGCTGCTGATTTAAGTAGTATGATTAAATCAGCAGAAGATTTTAGTAATAGATTTGGACGTAGTGTTACTCAAATTACCAAACAAATTCAAGCGGCTACTGGTGGTGCTTTATCTTTTAGAGAAGCATTACCTTCTATTAATAAAGCTATTTCAGCAGGATTTTCTACAGAAAAAATTGAAGATTTAGCCGTAGCTGCAACTAAAGCTTCTCAAACTTTTGGTGGTACAGCTAATGAAGCTCTAAGTAGATTTATTAGTGCTGCTCAACGTGGTCGTACAGAAATTGTACAAACACTTGGTATTGTAATTCAAACTGAGAAAGAGTATGAAAATTATGCGGCATCTATAGGTAGAACTAAAGATGAATTGACTGCCTTTCAAAAACAGCAAGCAATTGTTAATGCTATTATTAAAGAAAGTCAAAATGTATTTGAGGGTATTACTATAGACCCTAATCCATTTACTCAATTTGCAATTACAATAGCAGACCTTAAAGATACTTTATTGACTGCAACAACAGATTTTTTTACTCCTTTTATCAATGTAATAAATAAATCACAAGGTGTAGCGGGAACTTTTATAGCCTTTATTGGGGCATTAATTATCAAAAAACTAATTCCAGCTGTTACTGAGATGACAAAAGCAGCTGCGGCCGCAGGAATCGAATCCAGTATAGCTGCTAGAGATTCTGCTAGAAGAGCGATAGACTCTGCTAAAAGAGCAGAAGCAGAAAAAGCTAAGTTTACTAAAAGAGCATTCGATGATGGTGGAAAACGAGAATACAATCAGTATAGAAAACTTTTACAGAATAAATTATCTTTACATAAAGCCTTTTTAGTTAGTGTTTTTGATGCAGAAGGTAATTTAGATACTAAAAGACTTGCTCAACAAAAACGTGCCATCGCCAGAGAAGCTAAGTTAAGAGAAGCTGGAATAACGAAAGGCAGACAAAAAATATTTGAAAGTTTAACTGATGAACAAGTTAAACGTATAGACGGTTTATATAAAAGACTTGGAGCAGGAGCATTTGCTACTGCAAAAGCTAATAAAGCAGCTACAGCAGCGCAAAATGAATTAACTAGTGCCACTACTATTTGGGCAAAGAAAACAATAGCAGCCTATAATTTAGTTAATGCTAGAATAGTAGGTTTTAAATCTCAGATTAAATCTGGGTTTGCAAGTGTATTTAATACTGCTCAGACAGACTTTGTTAAAGCTGCTAGAAAAACAGGATATACCTGGAGAAATTTAGGTAGGGGCATACTTGATACTAATGTTACTATTGGGCGTTCTTTTACTAAATTAGGTGGTGCTGTAGGTAAGACTGCGGGTCTAATGGGTGGAGCACTAACTAGATTAAGTAATCATTTAGGTTTAATTATGATAGTGGTTACGGCTGCTACTGCTATTTGGTCTAAGTATGGGGATGCTATTCTTGGTATTACTCCAGCAATAAGACAATTTATAGATATACAAAAGGAACTACCTGAAAGGTTAGCAGAAATTTCAAAAAGAAGTGATATTTATGCTGAAAAAATCGGTGGAAAAACACCAAAATCTTTAAAAGAATTAGGAGCGGCACTAGAATTTACAGCAGGACAGTTTCAGTCTTTAAGTGATGAATTAGATAAATATAATGCAGCCTTTAAAAAAGCTTTAGGAACGGATAATGTAGCGGGTGCAGTTACTGAATTAAATAAATTAAAAATGCGTTCTCAAGAATTAAGAGAAGAACTAAGTACTCTTAGAAGAACATCTTCGCAAAGTTGGGTTATTACACCAGAACAACAAGAAATAAATATACGTGTAGGAACAACAGCGAAGGAATTAGATAATACACTTGAAAAAATACAAAGTATTGAAGGTGCTTTAGAAAGAATTAATAAAGAAGCTTATTTAAAAAATTCATTAAATATTTTTGCACAAATAGCAAGTCAAGCACAAACTGCTGGATTAAGTGCAGAAACAATAAGAGAACAACTTGGTAAAGTATTAGATGAAGAATTTGAATTAGCCCCAGAAGTAAAAGAGGGCTTTATTACAGATATATTAAATAATGAGCTTGATAGTGCGTATGCAGCTTTAAATAGATTTGATGGTCGTAGATTTTTTCAAATTACCACGCAAGGAGCATTAAAATTAAATGAAGTAGTTGGTAAAGTAAGTAAATCTTTCTTTGGTACAAACCAAGGATTAGCCAGTGTTCAAAAAGATTTAGTAGAGTTAAATACTCAAACTAGTAATTATTTTGGTAATTTTGAACGCTCTCTACTTGCTCAAACCAGCGTAATTAATAAAGAATACGCTCAATTAGTATTAAATGCTAGAAATACATTCAAAAATTTAGCTGATGCAGCGAAAGGAAATGAATTAGTTCCTACATTACTTAATACTGGTGAAATTAATAGTTTAAA
>Ga0222719_10004223_pt1 | contig 12628 bp, 16 predicted proteins | sample C33_34DmetaG_FD_165039 | JGI IMG/M metagenome (GOLD analysis project Ga0222719, IMG submission 165039) | Estuarine water microbial communities from San Francisco Bay, California, United States - C33_34D | ecosystem: Environmental > Aquatic > Marine > Unclassified | place: USA: California...
TGTCTGTAGATTGTGCAGGAAACTGGGCGGATTGTCATGCACTATGGTATAGTTCACATAAGGCCTCAGTTTCAACATCTTCCTGAAAGTGGCCAACCATCCCTCGAATATGTCGTCGGAGTTCCTTTCACCGTAACAATCTGTTCCTTGATATATGTTATTCAGTTCGCCCTTGCCGTATTCTCTGAAGTCGTAACCTATGAGATAGATGTTCCGATGTCCATGAACACCCGCTGTCCAAAATGCCGCATTACCTGATATCCAGTGTGGATTGTGTGGTATGAGATGCAACATACCTTTGTTCTGTTTCCTGTTCACTTCTAAAGATGGAGCATAGTGCACAGTCTTCAACCCCACACCATCCTCGCACATCTTCACAGTAATTTTTGTATCAACGGAAAATATGAAATCTGGCAGGAAGTCCCGATACAGAGCATTACAGCCATACGTCTGTCCTGTGGACTTTAGTCTATTTAGATCAAATCCCTGTCGTGAAGGACCGTTACCTATGCAGTAAGCGTTGCCTCGTGGAACTGCCTTGACCTTGTCCTCGAAGAATCCAGTCTCTTGTATTTTTTTTCCTTGTCTCAATATGGTTCGCAAAATGATGGTCTCACCTTGATACGGTGTCCACTCGATTGGCTGTATTTCATTTCTCTTACCTATGTTCACTGTTTTCATTTGATATATTTCTCCAGTAATCTTTTCTTTATCCTTTTCCATGGCAGTCCTGCTTCTATCTCGTCCTTGAACCATTCTGTGTAGGACAACCAGTTGACCCAGGTGATCCTGTTAGGCATCGCGGGTGTGTTGATGTCTGCCAGACTCGTGTTGCCCACGTCGTGACATAGACTGGATTCTGACACGAAGACCGGCACGCCCCTGATCACCGCCTCCATAGCGGGGTTGGAACTGTGATTTATAACAGCCCAGGTCCTCTCTAGTGTTTTTTTGAAATCGGTGTCGTCGTAGGTCTTGTAATCACGTTTGGGCATTCGTACCTTCACGTTTTCAAAATCTTTTTCAGAGAAATCAATTTGATTCCTAGGATGCGGACGAACCAGTATTGGTCTGGTTGTGTACTTCCTAATTTCGGTGATCTGTTGTGCTATCCAGTTCTGCATCTTGGGTAACCCTTTCCATTGTTCTGAAGCGTCGTGCTGACCACATATTACTATTAATTCTCCTGTGGGGCTCCATGGTTTTAACTCGTGGTCGAACAATGGCCATCTTTTGTCATCAAACTCCTGGTTGGCGAAATCGGCATCACGATTTATTCCATTTATACCTATCTTGAAACTTTGATTCCTCCTTAATCCGCCCACCTCTATCACAATGACAGGTTTATTGTTTTTTCTATATTCGTTCCATATTCTTTGATAGCGTTCCATCCTGCCTCTCCATAGCACACTCCATATCACTGCCACGTCAGCGTTGGCCGACTTGTTTAGATATACCGTGTCACCGGCATCATGCAGACTTTTTATGAAAGCATCAAAGATAGGTTTTGAGTTTTGCGGTCCGTATTCTGTCCAAACTTCTAGTCTCATAGTGTGGGCGGTGCTTTCTTCCAGTAGTCGATGGATCTTATGTCTGCTGGAGCATTTGAGTTGACACGCAAATCGTTCTTGGCCGATGTTCCTAACTTCTTCCTTTTGCCTTTGAGATGATCCATGTATAGTCCTAGTTCACTGTTAACGAATACGTGATGACCTTTGACCCCTTTCCAATATCCTATGTCGTTGACTGTTATGCCTTTTTCTTTCCTGTAAATCTTTGACAGGTGCCAGAACACATAACTGTCGTGCCATTCTAGAAGTTTGAAGACTTCGTCTGTGATATAGAGTCTTTCCCAATCGTTTACAAAATTCTGTATTTCAGGGTGTCGCATGTTGTATCCCACGAAACCGCATTCGGGATACTTGCCCCCGTCGTTTAGGTTTGGATTCTCTCTACCTAGATAGGTCAACATTGTTTCCTTGGGTAATAGTTTCTCAAAGAAATATATTGGCACGGGTCTGAACGTGAAAGTATCACCGTCTATCCATACCACATAGTCATATTCCTGTGAGTTCCTGACAGCATTGACCACACAGAAAACTTTGTTGGCGAATCTCACAGCGGCCCAAAGGAATGAACCTTTGTTCTTGTCTGCACCACCTTTCACTTGTAATTCTGCAGGACGTCGCACACCTCCGGGTATTTCTTGTAGTTCACCGTTGGCAACAGGATCGTCTTTGTGTTTGTTCTTGAACTTGAAAAGTTCTGGTTCGGCCGTGTTCAGATCTATCCATTGTATCCTATCATAATCGCATTTAGGTTTAGGTTCCTCCGCATACACCACTATGTCTACTTCTTTTGGAAATTGTTCGGCCATAGACTCAATGCCTTTTTTACCGTACTGTTCCCAACAGCCGGGTTTGTATGATGTTATGACTTTAATTTTCATTGATGCGTCTATTTAAATCTTTGTACCCAGGCCAATTCAATAAAACATCTTGTTGGTCTTTTGGTAATTCGTTTATGTAATTGCTTCCGCCCCTCCGATAAAATTTAAGTTCATCTGGAGCATCTGCTTTGTTTTTTTCCTGCATTTTAGTAAATGTGGTCTGTTCTTTTGCGTACAAGAATGCTTCCTTGTCCCAAGAGTCGGCGTATGTGCCGAATATGAATTCGATGAGTTTTTGCCATGGCATATCGTCTTTCTTGAGGTCCTCGTATCTTACAAATAGTTTTTTCCCTTTGTGTTGCTGATAGTGATCAATTTGGGCGTTCATAAAATTTATTATTATATCAAACCCCCATTGCTTGTCCTTTGCGAAGTCTATGATGTTATCGTGTGCCGGCGGAGTAAAGTTTTTGTATGGTATGCTTTTGAGATATGGCCAGTAACTGAACAGAACATCCAATGGTTCTCTGAAAAGGTAAATGATGTTTTGTTTCTTCATCTGCTCTTTAAATATGAATTCACATTTTTCCTGTATAGCAAAATATTCGTCCCAAGGAAGGTGTCCCGTGGTGCTCATGAAGTCATGTCTAAACAATATTCTTGGTATGCCCGGCCTAGGCCTGTCAACCCACTTGCTGAATTCAACCTTGTATTTTTTAGCGATGTAGTGTCCCAGTAAGTGCTTCATCCATGTACGTCCACACCTAGGAAAACTTAATATAAGATTAGGTATGTTTTCATATTGATGTGTTAAAACTCCTATCCTTCTATGCATATCCTAGTTTCTCCTTGAATCTCTTGAACACAGTACCGTCACGTATCTCATCGGTAGTCCATTGTTTGTATCCGATATCATGTACCCACTGTGTCCTGTCTGGGTATTCTGGAGTTTCGATATTATTAAGATCTTTATTTGCTACAGGCCAACAAAGCGCAAGATCTGAAGTAACAAAAGTAGGGATTCCACGAACGCAAGAGTCGACACTAGCAGTAGAATTGTGTGTAACGACAGCATGGCAATTAGTTATAACTTCCTGGAAGTTGAATCTGTAATATTTTTTTTCGTCACCAACAAAATGTGATTTGCCTTCCAACAATTCACAATCTTCGGGAAATTCATTTTTCCTTTTTATCATTTGGGCCATGTGGTTAGGATGCGGCCTTATGAGGAACTTTCGGTCAGTGGCTGGTCTTATTTTCTCATAGACTCGCATGAACCAATCCACGGGATCCAGTTCGTCCATGCTCCAGTTATCCTTAGGTTGTAGCACAAACAGTATTGGGTCTTGTTGATTGGACTTCCGCCATGGTTCGTATTTTATATCCCACAACTTCTTCATCATTTCCCATCTGTCGGCTGGACTGTTGTCACTAAGGAAATCACCATTATTCATGGGTGAATACAAACTCACCCGCCAGTGATGTTTAGGATGTGTGATCGTGTTTCCAAAACTAGACAGTATTCCGCCATCAAATGTGATAATCGGTATTCCTTTCTTCTTGGCACGTTCTACAAGATCTCGTCTTCTTCCTTTGGTGTGGTGTGGTTGATTCTTTCCACCGTAACCAAACATGCATCCTATTGGTGCGTTTGGTTCCATCTCGTCTTTCTGCCATTCACCTTCCATATTTTCATTGACGATTATGGCATTGTCGCCGCATGCTCTGATTCCTTCCGCCATGTGTTGTAGCAGTTGGAAACTGGCACCACGCTTCCTATCCTTCACTGTCCTTCTGAATATTTCAACGTCCATCTATCAACCTCTTTGCTGTTCCATCACTCATCTCTTTGGCTGTGAACTGTCCGTAGGCCAGGCTGTAGAACAACGGTCTCGGGTCTTCGTACCTGGGTGTCTCTATCTTAGTCACATCGTGCTCCGCCACCGGATAGGCACAGTTGTTCTCGTCTGTGAACACAGGCACTCCGTTTGCCAGTGCTTTAATTGTGATAGAACTGTTGAAAGTCACCACGGCATGTATCTCGCTCCAATCTATCTTTTCTTTGGGTACGCTGGTGTTGTTCTCCCCTGTCCTCATCTCACCATTTGCATCAATGTAGGCTTCGGGATTGTATGGTTTGTCCCTTACAATAATTTCTCTGTCAGTGCTTTGCTTGAGTTTTTTCATGGTGTTTGCTAACCAATCCTCACACTTGAAGAAAGTGCCGATGGAAGAAGTGGGAGGGCACACCATGACTTTCTTGCCAGATCTATGATAGGATCTTATATCAAAAGGAAACGTTGCCTTGAAACGATCGTCTGGTCTTTCTTCGATCTTGTTTTTGACATGTCCATTCTTCACTACACGTAGGAAGTATGGTTCTTGCCTGCTGATGCCCCAGTAAGGTCTATCCATGTAGTAGAAATTTATACTGTTCTTGACACAGTGTTCATAGACCAAGTTTGTCCCACGCAGTATACCAAACAGCCAAACTTCGTTGGCATCTTTAGATTTTAATATTTTATCGTATGGTAATATTTTAGATCCTGGAATTCCTTTATGGGCGAACTTGATATATTTTTCTGTTAAATCTCTGTGTGTTTGGCTGAGGTAAATCATAGCTCTATTATAATGTCTCCTAGTCTATGTGTCTAATCAAATCATTGATATTGACTGTGAGATTTATAAGATCGCTTTTGCGTTTTACTCCTTTTGGTTTTTTACCAGGTATAGGGACAACGGTACCCAGATAAACCTCGTGTTTCAATTTTAAATGATGCGACAGCACAGGATAAACTTTTTTGTGTAGTATTCCTGGATCTTGTATTTCTATAACTTTTGTTCCCGGTTCGCACCATAATAAATTAGTCAATCCCGCACCGTGTGTTGATACCACATGTGATGCTTCGGAAAAACACCTTACTTGTTCCTTTATTGGTAGTTCCTCTAAGGTGATTGTTTCCCATCCTTTGAGTGCAATCATTAGTTTTTCAGCATTCAATAATTTGCGTGTCTTAGCGTCATTTCTGGTAACAAAAAGTTTTCTTTTTTGAGTAGATCCGACCTTTAATATGTTTTTTAGAACCCGTGTCCATGGAGCAAGATGTGGTGTGATAATGCCATCTAGGTGATTACTCATGCTGGGCACAATGAGATGTTTGAATTGCCACACTTCGTTTTTTGGCATGATCATGTATTTCAAATCAGTGAAAAACTCTTTAACCACTTTATCGAAATATTCGCTATAATTTGGTAAAACAAAAATATATTTGCTAAACATAGTTGACCACCTTTTTTCTATCAATCTAAATTTGGAAATAATGTCTATCCAAACGTGCCATGGGTTGTTGGCGCTCTCCTCGTCAATTGGTAACCACACGTAGGTGTATGTTTCATTAAACTGTTTTTTCACGGGTGGTAAGTTTATTTCGATGTCATCTCCCCACTTCTTCCAGAGATTATGAGTTTTATGTGGTTTGTTTTTGCGTAGGTGTGTGAGACCCCACACATGGTTAGTTATCATGTGTCCTTCGTTAGTTATAAGCAAAGGGCAAGTGTGCGCTCGACAGTCAAAGAACTCCGCCACAAATGTGGGCAAGGAAGTAAAATTGGATTCGGCATCCCTGTGGTAGTTGACAGTGTAATCGTATCCACTGTCTATAGTGGGAAATCGATTTAGGAAGTATTGTACCGAGTCTATATTCTTTACTGTTGGCATAGGAAAATAACTAGTATATAATTATCGTATGTCTATTTCCAAACTGTTCATAAACGGTTGTTCATTCCTCACAACACGGCCGCGTGACGGGGTGGAAACCCATTGTGGTATTGAACTAGCCAAACTCATGGGCCTAGACATAGAAGTAAATCTTGCCAACGGTGGTAGGGGATCCAAGAGACTCATGTGGACTACCCGAACCTGGTGTGAAAAATTTCCAGAAAAAGCCGCCAAGTGTTTCTTCCTCATAGGATCTAGTGGTGGTAATAGATTTGACTACCCCACCAATGACGGATACAAAGCACATAAATTCCCATCAATGACCACCACGTGGAAGACATGGGATCCTAATAGGGACGAAAGCACAAAGTCATTCACGAAGTATCTGTTCCGATCAGGAGCGGACATTGATCAGATGACACAGGTCGAATCTATATTGGCACTTGTTGATCTACAGGATTATTTTGAAAATAAAAAATATCCTTATGTGTTTTACAACACACTGTCTGACGCTGAAATAAAAAATCCAGACATCAAATTATTATTTGACAGCATAAACAAGGAAAGATTTTTTCGTCCGGAGACCAGTCACTTGGATTATACAGTCAAAAACAATCAACATTGTAAGCCCGGCGATCCTCACCCCAACACAGAAGGACACAAACAATGGGCGGTACATTTAAAGGAATTTATAGATGCTAACGATTTACGCACCATCTAATAAACCAAACAGTAAAGCGTGGGAAGTTTTTAAAGGGGTTGAGACCTCATGGCCTGACCAGATACAAAAACTAGACAATGCCAAAGAGATTGAGCCCGTGGGTAATAGTATGTTCTGGGGATTCGTGAACAACAACAGGCAAATGGTCAAGAAATTAGAGGCACGTAATCACCAGTACTGGTTCGCTGACACTCCCTACTTTGGCAGGTTTGACAATAACAATTTACGTCCGGACAATCATTATTGGAGGATATGTAAAAATTCTATACACGCCTCCTACATAAAAGACTGCAAGTCAGATCGTTTTGAAAAATTTGGCATTAAAATAAAAGCACCGTCGTTCGCTGGGAAATACGTTTTAGTTTGTCCCAGTTCCTCGGGCATCAACAATTACATAGACCAACCAAACTGGACCAAGGATATAGTAGAACAGATAAAACGGTACACAGACCGACCGATCAAACTTCGACACAAGCCTAGGGGCAGGGGTACATCAGGACCGAGCGAGGCCAAGGTACCCCTATCCGAGGACCTCAAAGAGGCCTGGTGCGTTGTTACCAGTTGTAGTATAGCGGCAGTGGAGGCAGTGTGTGAAGGCATACCTGTGTTCTGTCATGAAAAGAGTTTTGCCACCGACGTTGGCAACACGGAACTGTCTGATATTGAGAATCCCTACTACGGTGGACCTGAACCATGGTTGTACAGTTTGGCCTACCAGCAGTTCACACCCGAAGAGTTTGAGAATGGCACTGCCGTGGAGATACTGATGGATAAGGGGTTGTTATGAAGATAGAGAAAGTGAATGGCTTCTGGGTACCCAGTAACGACGTACACATCGATGATTGGAAAGCGGGAAAACCATTCACACAGAACAAGTGTCTTCTAAAGTTTTTAGATTACTGTAAAAGCCAGAACAAAAAATTTAAGAGCGTTATCGACGTTGGTGCCTGGTGTGGAACATGGGCGAAGGCACTAGAACCTTTTGCTAAAAAAGTCATCGCTTTCGAGCCCGATAGAATACACTTCGAATGTCTTCAAAAAAATTGTACTATAAATTGTGACTGTAGGAACGAAGCGGTTGGATCGATATCAGGGAATGTATCATTGACCGAGGACAACTTTACACAGGCAAAGCGCGTGGACAGTGATGGCAACATAAGGATGGTGACCATAGACAGTTTTGATTACAATGATGTTGACCTGATCAAGATAGATGTTGAAGGATATGAATTGGAAGTGCTCAAGGGTGCTGAGAAAACTTTACGGAACACACAGTATCTAATGATCGAGTTGAATAACAACACCAAGAAGTATGGTAGCAGTAATAATGAGGTCGAGAAATATATAAAAGATTTGGGATTCAAACTCTTGATTGACCATTGGCCTGATAAAGTTTTTTATCGTGTGTAAAACAAATTAAATATCAAAAATGAAAATCTTTATAACAGGTGTGGCAGGATTCCTAGGATCGCATTTGGCAGATCTTATGTTGTCACACGGACATAGCGTTGCTGGGAATGACAACATGATAGGTGGATACACAGACAACGTGCCACAGGATGTGGAGTTCCATCAAGTGGACTGCTGTGATCTAGAAAATCTCACAAAGGCCATGCAAGGTTGTGACATCGTGTATCACACGGCCGCCACGGCTTACGAAGGACTATCTGTGTTTTCGCCCGTGCTTGTGACTAGGAATATTTTTGAAGCATCCGTGACTACCATCACAGCGGCCATAAGGAACAATGTCAAACGTATTGTTTACTGCTCAAGCATGGCTAGGTATGGACATCATGACGAGGTGCCATACAAGGAGACCTACGAATGCAGACCACAGGATCCATACGGCATAGCCAAGAAAGCCGGGGAGGATGTGCTGAGGAATCTCTGCGAAACACACGGTATAGAGTATGTCATAGCCGTGCCACACAACATTGTTGGGCCTAGACAGAAATACGACGACCCTTTCAGGAATGTCATGTCCATAATGTTGAATAGGATGTTACAGGGAAAGCAACCTATAGTGTACGGCGATGGAGAACAGAAACGTTGCTTCAGTTACATAGACGATTGTTTGTACTGTCTTAATGCCCTCGCATTCCAAGACAATGTGGTGGGAGAGGTTATAAACATAGGACCAGACGAAGAACCGGTGACTATCAATGAACTGGCCGAAGCCTGTGCCAATGAAACAGGAGTTAACCTAGCCCCGATACATCATAAAGACAGGCCGAAGGAAGTCAAACTAGCCACTTGTTCGTCGGACAAGGCCAGGAAGTTGTTAGGGTATAAGACTTCGACAAACATGAGACAGGCCGTGAAGAAGACCGCCGAGTACATTAGGACACGAGGTACTAAAAAGTTCCAATACCACCTGCCCTTGGAAATCATAAACGAGCACACCCCAGAAACCTGGAAGAACAAGTTGATATGATATCATTCTGTTGTCCTTCTCGAGGAAGGCCAGAGTTGGCCAAACGCTTGATAGACACGGCAACGTCTAATCAACAACACGATACTGAATTTCTTTTCTATCTTAATGATGACGATCCCACGCTAGGACAATACAAGGACATGCTAGATGAAAAGTATTATGTGGTGGGTCCAAATCAATCTACCTGCTACAGTTGGAATCTCATGTGTGATCAGGCCAAAAACGACATAGTGATGCTGATGGGGGATGACGTACAAGTTAATACCAAACATTGGGATCAACTCATTATAGAACAGTTTGAGAAATACAAAGATAGAATTCTAATGGTGGTGCCCACAGATGGCAGGAACAAAGGATCAAAAAACCTTGGTAGTGAGATCAAATTATGGCCTGATAAACCTCTGCCGGCCGCACATTTTGCCGTGCATAAAAATTGGACAAAAACTTTAGGATATCTCGCTCCTGTTTACTTTTGGCACTGGCATGTTGACTCCTACACACAAAAGGTTGCCAGGAAACTGAATAGGTGTCTGTACCTTCCCACGGTAGAGTTCAAAGCAAAAAAAATAATAAATGACAATGCTGGTAAGCAAATCAGGAAAAATTTAAATATTGCAGAAAGAGATCAATACGTATGGCAAAAGGTTAGGGATAGACATTTAGAAGCAGACGTGCAGGCATTGAAATCATTTATTGAATCTTTCTAATATACCTTGCCAGACAGCATTCGATAGGTCCAACTGTATGAAAGGTCTGCGTATGTATTCGTCCTTCTTATCTATGATTTTGATATCTTTGGATTTCGTGATTAAAAAACTATTTGGCTGATATTTGATCTTTTTATCTCTCAGCAGGATGTCCTCACCACCACTCCGATCATTCCTGTCCTTGAAAAACCACACACATATTATCTCTCTGTTGGTATCTATGTCTCTGATGTCATCACATAACTGGAATCCTGTCTTGTATTTCTTGTCAAATTCCTGCCACACTTGGTGTGAGAGAAAGTTTTGATTCTCATACAACTTATCATAATCCTTGATGTCGTACACAGTTGACGTGTAAACGTGTTCTACAGGTTCTTTGAAAAAATGATTGGCTTTTAGTTTTTCCCAATTCATTATGCTGAGAATAGATTGATAACTTCTTTTTTCCAGTCGTCGGCGTATTCGCAGTCTCGGTATCCATCAAACCATGGTCCACCTTCCGTGTAGTGTAGAATCTTGGGTTTGCCGTCTTTGGGTTCCTTGTACCAACCAACCAACCAATTGTATTCGTGCGGTAATGATCCTATCTCTGAATCTTCCAGCCATGAGAACCTGTGCAGGAACTTTGGTGTCTGTTTGTTCAGGAAATCCGGGGTCAATATCTTATTCTTCTCATGGGCACAGTTCCACAACACCATGCTACTCCAGTTCTTCCTAGGGTATGCTGTTTGTATCTGACCGTCCATCTTGATTGATCCTTCTTCAGGTGTGTAATCATGCTGAACACATACTACTGCCTTTGAATCATCACAGTATTTCTCTAGCTCTTTGGCAGGCACTTTCCATAAAAAATCACAGTCGCAGAACACCGCCCAGCCATTGTAGTTGTTGAGATAAGGTACGAAAAATCTTGTGAATGTGAATTCCGTTGTGGCCAGTTTGTCTATGTCTCTGGTGTAGATGCCTTGTTGGCGCATCTCGTTTTGCTTCAACGGGTAAACTTCTGATTGTGGATCTCTGCGTTTAATGGAATGTTCACAAACCTGATAAGATATGTCTTCTCTAGAATCCCAACCTACGTAAACTTTCATTTTTTTCCTGATAGTAATTTGTGTATTTGTTGCCAATTATTTACACGTATGATATCTGGGTGTTCAAAGTCTCTGTTATATGGGTGGTCGATTAATATGGGCTTTAAACCGTATTTGAGCCCGGCTACAGCGTTATGAGGCTTGTCCTCGACCCAATACAGCCCGGTGTTGTGAAACTCCGCTAATGCTGAATCTTTGTCAGCACCAGTACCTAGTATATGGTAATTTGTAAAAATATGCTCACCAAAAAGTTCTCCCAGTCTTCTCTTACGCAACTGTTGTGCTGGTATATCAGATGTCTGAGATGTTATAGGTATGAAGGTCCAACCTTCCGCGGCCAATAGTTTTACCCACGTCTGTGATTCCAACATCGGTCTCTGTGTGCCCATCCAGGCACTCCTGTTGAACTCTCTTATGTGTTTTCTGATTTCATCTTTTGTGACCCCAAAACGTTCTGCCATTTCATATGTGTTCTGTTTGTCTGGTAGTAGTCTGTATGGATGATATCTAACTCCTTGCTCGTCAAACAATGTCTTTTGCAACATCCATTTTGTGAAATGGTTCTCCCATTCCAGAAGGACTCCGTCAACGTCTGTGAGTATGATCCTATTTGATGTCGGCATCTTCCATTCCCGCCACCCTCAGTTTGACGATGTTGGTTATCTGCCATTGCTTCTGATCCAGACCTTTGGTTATGCCAAGCCATTGGTTCCTTAGTAGTGCGAAGTCGTTCACTATCTTTGTGAGATCCACCACGTCATCTTCGCCATCCACGTATTTCTCTGCGTCTCTGCTGGACAGTGCCCGATTGTAGTTCTCTAGGAATTTCCGGAATGTTTTTGATCTCAGTCTTCTCAGTTCTATGTTTAGGTATTCCAGTATTGCCTCCAACTGTTGCAGTTGGCTGAATCTTTCTTCCACGATACCTGGCAAGGCCGCTGATGCTCTCTCGAGGTTGCCGTAGATCTTGCACTGTTTCCTGGCTTCCAGCAGTTCCTTATCAAAGTACGCCACGCAATCAGGAATCTTTGATAGGCTCCTGCTTACTTCACTGTACCAGTTTATCATTAGTCCTCGCTGTAGCCGTCGTCGTATGATTCGTCTAGGTCTTCCTCTTCCTCGAACACCGTGTTGATCGCTTCCTCCAGTTTTGGGTCAAACTCACCAGATGCTTTTATTTCGTCGTGCTCGATGCCTATGTCGTCGAGGCTCTTGATGAAATCAATTGCCGCGTCCAGTTTGGATCTTTCTGGTACGTAGTGAGATATGGAGTTCCATAAACGCTCGATGTCTTCGTGTGTGAAATCAATCATTATTCTGCGTCGTCCTCTTCTATAATTTCAGTTTTCTTCGCTTTTGACTTTGGTGCCTCTTCTACACTTTCCACTTTGTGATCAGTGCTTTCTTTGAAGTTCGCCATTATCATGTCTAATTTATCACCGGTCCAGGCTTTCCTGAAGTCTATGTGTTCCTTGCCCTGTGGATCAACGTACTTCAACCTGTTTCCGGTCTGCACCAGTAAGCCCTTCTTCTCGAACAGATCCACCAGTCCACTGTAGGGATCCATG
>Ga0222719_10004225_pt1 | contig 12623 bp, 15 predicted proteins | sample C33_34DmetaG_FD_165039 | JGI IMG/M metagenome (GOLD analysis project Ga0222719, IMG submission 165039) | Estuarine water microbial communities from San Francisco Bay, California, United States - C33_34D | ecosystem: Environmental > Aquatic > Marine > Unclassified | place: USA: California...
TAATGATAAAGTTTGTGAAAATAAGAGGAGAGGCCAGCATCAAAGATGCTAAAAATGCATTTTTGAAAAAATCTAAATAGAAAAGGGAAAATTGATTACCAGCACTCCACTTCGCTACACTAAAAAATTCAAATGATGTGATTACGCCTTTAAACATGGGCTGTAATGCACCCGTCGAAATTACCAGTATTAATATAGTCCATTGTAATAAGTTTTCAAAAGGACCTATTTGTTGAGAAGAGTTTGGATCAAAATATTTCACCATACCAAAGCCCACTTCTTGTGAAATAAGAGCACCTGTACCCAAAAATATCTGCATTATCGCTTTAACTAAAAAACCAAGACCAAGACCAATGGCCGCATTAAATAAAGTAAGTATCCAAAAACTCTCTCTTCCAAACATGGCCATATCTTGTAAAATACTCTTAGAAATTAATGGAAAAAAACTATAAGAAATAATTAATGTAAGAAGTACTTTCACTAACGTAGGAATTGTCTTTTGATCAAAAAGAGGAAGCTGGATAAAGATTGTAAGAATTCTGGTAAAGCATAACCAAAAGGCGACAATCATATTATGATCAATGATCTGAACTCCTATCATCTATGCATTACCATTTGAGGAATACTAACTATTAAATCTCTTGTATAAGTTGTTAAAGTATCACTCATCCACGGTGCAAATATTACGATTGCACCAACAATAATTACGATTTTTGGGATAAAAGAAAGTGTCTGTTCATTAATTTGGGTAACTGCCTGAAAAATACTAACTAAAATACCAATAACCAGTGCTCCTATAAGCATTGGAGAGGAAATCATTAGACCTACTTTAACTCCTTGATTCACAATTTCTGTAGCAAAACTTAAATCCATAAAAACTCCTAGTAGAAGGATCTTAGTAGCGATCCTGTCACTAATTGCCACCCATCAACAAGAACAAATAAGAGCAACTTAAATGGTAGCGAAACAACAACAGGTGGTAACATCATCATCCCCATGGCCATAAGAACTGAAGCGACGACCATATCTAGAATGAGAAAAGGAATATAAAGAAGGAAGCCGATCTGAAAAGCAGTTTTGAGTTCAGAAATAATAAAAGCAGGAATAAGAAAGTGTATGGGTACTTGACTAATATTTTGTGGATACTTACTACCAGAGATGTCATAAAAAAGAGCAATATCTTTTTTTCTAACTTGTTTGTTCATAAATGATCTGAAACTTGATTCAATAGTTGAAAGTGCCGTTGTAGTATTGATTTGTTTATTCATATAAGGTCTTATGGCCTTCTCATAAACTTCGGTACCCGTAGGCTTCATCACAAATAAACTTAAGAAAATGGCCAGACCAATTAAAAGTTGATTTGGTGGTAAGTTCTGTGTTCCAATGGCCTGTCTCATAAATGAAAGAACGACGATGATTCTTGTAAATGAAGTACATAGGATAATTATGGCAGGAGCTAATGTTAGCACCGTAAAGAGAATCATGATCTCCATAGTGTCTACTAAGTTTGCCCCTTGACCAAAGTTTATACTTAACCCTGGAAGCCCAACATTTGCTTGGGCCAACACACTTTCAGATAGAAACAAAAAATATAGGGCGAACATAGTTTTCATACTAACCTTTTAATTTAGCGGCTTTAGTTCCTTAAGTTTGTTCTTTATTTGATCACTAAATGCGACTTTCTCAACAGGTTGTTCTTTTGCACTTTGAGATGGTTCCGTTTTTAGCTGGAACTCTTTTTCCTGATTGAATGCATCGCCTAGCTTATTATCAAAGTTAAAACCACTTAGTTCCTGCTCACCATTTTTTAATAATCCATTCATATCCTTTACTTCAGATAGGAAATGTATGCCTTTCTCTGATGTTCCTATAAGAAAGACTTGATTATGTGCTCTTACAACCATCAGATTTTTTTTGGGAGCAATATATGTTGTATTAAGGACTTCCAGTAGATTTGTTTTATTAAGAAAGCCTAGCTTTCCCTTTTTTAGTACCTTTTTCTTAAATATATTTGCGATTCCAAAAAAGATACCCAGTACTAATAATAAGAAGACTGCAAATTTCAAAGAATAAGCGCCAATACTAAAACCACTATCTTTTTTTTCTGACTTTAAAAAATCCTCATTCCCTGATAATACAGTTTTAATCTGATCTTCAGTTGGCAAAAAAGCCTTTTCATTTTTTTCTTTTTTTACTTTTTTATCTGCAAGGAGATCGTTAAGAAGTTTCTCATCATAATTATTTTCAGTTACATTTTTTTTCTTTTCAGATAATGGGAAATGAAGAAGAATCTGATTCTTCTTAATATCCATTTCAACACTATCCTCTTTGCCTTCTATTTTATAAGGAAGAACGGCCCTTACTCTCGCAATTTCCTTGTCATACTGATACCCCATTAAAGTAGTATCAAAACTTTTCTCTCCAAGTGTCGTCTTTTTTTCTATTTTAGGCCAAACAATCCCATTTGGAATTTCGATTTGAACAATAGAGTCTTTGAGCATTATCTTTGGATCATTTTCAATAAGGCCATTAAAATTAACCGTTAATGTTGCAAATTGCTTTCCTTTTTTAAGGGTGATGTTTTTTATATCAACCTTGGCATTAAGAGTTTGGGAAAACAAAACAAAAAAGATAATCCACTTCATAAAAAATTCCTATTTTAAGCTTTCAATTCTTTCTACTGGGCTAATGATTTCAGTTATCCTTATGCCAAATTTTTCATTAACCACAACTACTTCACCTTTAGCTATAAGCTTTCCATTAACTAGAATCTCTAAAGGTTCTCCAGCTATTTTATTAAGTTCTAAAACAGAACCCTGCCCTAGGACCAATAGATCTTTAATTAAGTAATTCGTTCTTCCAAGTTCAACAGTTACCCTAAGAGGTATATCTAGAATGAAATCAAGGTTTTGAATTTTTAATTTGTTAAGAGCATCATCTCCAATTTTAATATTATCGTTGAGCTCTTTAACATTGATTTCTCTAAAGTTTCCTTCTTTTACTTCTGGTTCTTCTTGAGTGTTATTATTTTCCTCACTCATGATTACTCCTCGTTTTCATCGGAATCTTCGACAGTTGAAGATATTTGAACTGCTCGACTTCCTTTATAGTTTCCAATTAAGCACTTAAACTTTTCTACCGCACCTATGCTAAGAGAGATTTCACCTGACGCTTCTTGATTTAGAGGAATAATGTCACCAATTTCCAAATTAACAAGATCCCCTACTGTCATTGTTGTAACACCTAATTTAGCAATCAATTCAGCATTCGCATTTTTTACGTGCTTATTCATTGAAGTCGTCCAAATGGTGTCTGCCATTTCATTATCAGTCTGAAAAGATGAACTTAGCTTTTGCTTGATAGGCTCAATAGTTGAATATGGAACTACAACCATTATTGTTCCACTTGCTGATTCAAACTCTACTTCTAGCGTGGTAGCAATAATAACATCCGAAGGTGGTACCACCCCTACAAACTGTGGGTTTATTTCTGTTCTTAAATATGTGGCATCAATTCGGTGTACAGGTGCCCATGCTTCCTCAAGGTCAGCTATGGCCATATCCATAACTTTCTTCATAAAAGAAAGCTCTATCGAAGTAAATTCCTTTCCTTCAATTTTTGTAAAAGGTCTATCCGTTCCTCCAAAATAGGAGTCAATAATGGCATACGCCAACTTTGATTCAAAGACCATCAATGCTGGACCTCTTAATTCGTTAAAACGCAATATACACATACAAGAAGGTATGGGCAGAGTATTAACAAATTCCCCAAATTTAAGTAAGTCAGTTGATATCATCGAAATCGTAGAAATTTTTCTTAAAGAGTTTGATAATGAAACCCTAAAAGATCTTATAAATCTTTCATAAATAATTTCGAGGATGGGCATTCTACCCCTAATGACCCTGTCTTGATTAGTCAGGTCATAGGGCTGAATATTCTCCTCTTCTTCATCTTCATCAAAGTCATCAATATCTGCCGATTCAATTTCATCAGCAGTATCGTCGTCATTAACTGCATTTAATAACGCATCAACTTCATCTTGGCTTAATACTTGTGCCATTTTTATCCCCTCCTAGGATAAAAAAGATCAATCATCCTAATTGATCTGAAATCCGGTATAAAATACGTCTAAGATCTTTCCATCTATTAAAAATGTGTTGATCGCAGACCTCATTTCTTCTTTTAAAAAGCTCTTTCCCTCAGAAATCAATAAATCCTCAGGTCTCTTAGAGTTCAGTAAACTAATAATCGTATCTCTAATTTGATGTCTTCTATTTTTATATTCTTCCTCATTAGAGTCTGGAGTAAACTTTAAAACTAGATTTAATCTTATAAACCTTCTAGGTCCATCACCTTGGGCAAGGTTAGCAGTGAAGCCTTCTAACACGAGATATTTTCCTTCACCTTCTTTAGCTATCCCAAATTCAGGCGCTTGATCTTCACTTTTTTCATATTCTTTCATGGCAGCTGTAACAACATCATGTATAGACTCTTGGGCCTCCATTTTATCCATTGTTGTCTTTTGAAAATACCCAATCGCTCCAATTAGCAAGGTATTAACAACTACTAGAATAGTAACTAATAAATTAGAAGAACCTTTCTTGGGAGGTGGCGCTGGGTTTTCCTCAGTGCCTTCTACATTTTCCTCTGCCATTTAAACCTTCCTAGTTTAGATGTGAGATCATGCTCCAGGGATTTCTTTTCCCTTTTGAGCAATGCCTATGTCAAAAATTATACTTTTAGCTACGAACTTGAGCAAGATAGGGGGATTTACTAGGAAATTGTTACCGTTAGTGGCAATTTTTTCCTAAAGTATATGTTGGATAATTGACATACCTACTTAAGAAAGAGCAATTATTTCCTGCTCAATAGCGACTCTCATGGCCTCTAACCAACTATCTTCAAGTACTCTATTTTTTTCTAGATAGGCCCTTAATAAAACAGGGGAAAGTTTTTGATACAAACTATTTAAATTTGGACATTTAGAAATCATTTCAATCTCTAGGTCTTCTTTTAGCTCCTCCAAGGTTCGGTCAAGCCCCAGAAGAGCTTTGGTTAGTCCTTCAAGAGTATCGATGTCAAGCAAGGCCTTGAGTTCTTGTATATAGGCCTCAATTAAGTCTTGCTTGGATATTAGTCTTATATCTTTTTTTCTTAACTCTTGAAGATTTGGTTTTTCTGAGTCCATAAAACTAAGATTATGTTTCTTTTGTTTTGATGACTGTTTTACTGCTAGATTTGAATAAAGTTGTTCTTCCATATCACACCCTCAACGCGTTACATATAAATTGTAAACAGTAAAAAGGTGAATGAGCAAATACAAAAGGCCACATTCGTGGCCTTAATGCTTTAAGAATATAGGTTCTCTTTAGAGGTTTACTCTTCCTCTTTTTTTCAATTCGTTTATTACTTGCTCAAAATGCTCAACTGGATAGGCCCCTTTAATTGGCACGCCATTTAAGATAAAGCCAGGAGTTCCTTGTATACCAAATTTCGCCGCTTCAGCTTGATCAGCTTGAATTCTTTCAGCAACAGCAGAGCTTTGAACATCTTTACTCAACTTTTTCATATCGGCCCCTAGGGACTTAGCAATTTTCTTTAAGTAAGGTTCACCATTTTTGATCTTGCTTTGATTCTTAAAAAGCTCATCGTGAAATTTAAAGGCCTTTTGCTCATCTTGAATTCTAAGACCTTCATAATAACGAGCAGCTACCTCTGCGTTTTTATGAAAACTCAATGGTAGGTGCTTATAAATAAACGCCACTTTACCTTTGTACTTCTCCATAAGTTTAAGGACTGTATCAAAGCCTCTTGTACAAAAAGGACATTCAAAATCTGAGTATTCTACTAGAGTTATAGGGGCTCCCTTAGTACCTCTAATGGCCTCATCTTTTCTTATTTCTGGCTGTAAAGGTTTTGAATAGGCTTCTTCAAGCTTTTTAGCTTCTTCTTGCTCCCTTTTTTCTGCCATTTTTGCCTGAGCACTTCTGGCGGCCGTTTGAATAGCTTCCATAATTTCCATGGGATTGGCCTCAATGGCATCAACAAGGATTTGTGGTTTTTCTTTTAGGGCCTTCGCAACTGCTTCTTCAATATTGCCTTGGCCTTTACAAGCGGTAAAAGTGAGTGCAAGCACTAGGGGTAAAACTTTAATTAGCATTAGTTAATCCTTTGGTATCGTGTAGCTAGTATTAAAAGATAAAATAGAATCTGTTTACTGACAAATTAAACCGTCCTGACACACAGAATTAAAACAAATATTATTGAGAATTATCTTTATATTGCTAAATAATATTTACAATATCCCGATAGTCATTTGAATAAGAATGTACTTGCTTAGGAGCAAATCATGAGGCGAAATCAACTTGCCATGATCGTTTTGATACTCACTCTCTTTAGTGCCTGCGGTAAAAAGAACAGGGCCCCACGACACCCTTCAGGTCATATTCAGGGTGCACCTAATTACTCAATTCAAGATGCGGCCAGTATAAATAATTATAAAAATAGAATTTCATGCTCATTTGGGCAAGGAAGAAGAATCCCTGATGTCACATTTAACACAACAGGTGGAGCGCAATCGGCTTCAAGAACGACAATTTTTGGCCCTAACTTTCAGCCAGGTATTCTTGGCGGAAATATTTCTAAAGTATACGTGGGAGCATCAACCTTCGGGGATATTATAACAGTCTCGAAGGTCACAAGTGGAGCCACTGTTGTAGGTTATAATATCAGTTTTTCGCTTTGTAATAGTTCTCCTCTTATTATGAATAACAGAGGCATAAGTAACCTTCAAACTAGTGGAATAATCATCGATGATGATGCCGATTGCGGCGTTGGAAGAGTTGATTATGCCCATACTAGGCTAGTCGCTGATCAGTATTCTGGTTCTTATAACGGACAAGTTGTAAATCTCATGGCCTATCCATTTGATACCGTTTTTACTAAAACTCAATGTTATTAAAATAAAGCAGGCGTGTTTTTGGGGTGAAGCTTTTCAAAGTACTGCTTCACTCCTCCTACAACCGCGTCAGCGTAGAGTTCCTGAAATTCTTGATTGCTTATTTTCTTCCACTCTCGAGGATTAGATATAAAGCCAACTTCTAAAAGAATTCCTGGTCTCTTTGATAGAGCAAGAACATAGAAAAGACCTGGCTTTACACCCCTATCTGTCATCTTAAATTTGTCTTTAATATTGTTTGCTATTTTAGAATGAACAGTATTGGCCAAATTTTTAGAGTGTTTCACTGTTCTTTTAATAACTAAATCAAATAGAATTTTATTAATTTCCATTTCTTCTTCTGAAATTCCATGGTTCTCTGCTTTCTCTAGCTTATTTACTGCTTGATCTTTATTGTTATCAAGATAGTAAGTTTCAAATCCATTTGAGTAAGACTTAGTTGAAGAGTTCACATGAATAGAGACAAATAAATCTACTTTTAATTTGTCTGCCATCTCGGCCCTTTCCTGAAGTGAAACTGTTCTATCAATACTTCTGGTAAGGTAAGCATCAAAGTCTAACGCCTTTAGTTTTTTGTAGATCAGTTTACTAATCTCAAGTGCTATATCCTTTTCTTTAATTGACTTTGTTTTTACTTTTTTATCTTTTTCAAGAACCTTATAGGATTTATTCGCTCCAAGGTCCTCTCCCCCATGGCCAGGGTCAATCAAAATGCTTCGTCCAAAACATCCTGCTGAATAAAAAAATAGTATTAAAATAATTAACTTCATTAATAAATTTTCTCTAACTTATGTTTAGGAAAATAATGAGAAAGAATTTTTTTATAACCCCACCCCATCTGTGCCATATCTAGGGCCCCTAACTGGCAAAGACCTACTCCATGACCTAAGCCTTCTCCCGTAAAGGAAACCATTTTTTTATTTTGGAAAAGATTAAAGTTATTAGATGGAAACATTCTTCTTCCAAAGTAGCGTCTAAATAATGATTTATTTAAATTAAAAAACTGATCTCCATAATACATGCGTACTGTATCTTTGCTTAAACTATCTGAAGCAAAAAGAATTTTATCTGTGTCATACCTAACTTTAATATGTTCTTTTCTCTTTAGCCATTTAACAAATTTTTGAAGCTGTCTCGAATTTAACTTACTATTCCACGTTTTTGTTCCATGGTTATGACAATAGGGGCAATCTCTTTTTTCATAACCTGAAATTTTATTTTCCCACACTTGTTCTGGTCGAAGAGTTTTACCCCCACATTTTGCATGAAAAAAAATAGGGACTAGACGACCATTAGGAGTAATTAATACCTCTCCTTCGGTATCCTTAGAAGCCTTGAATGTATTTTTATTAGTATCAAAAAAGTCCCCATTTACTTGGTGTTTTTCACTATTTTCAAGGTCATAATAAACCTCATAACCCGCTTGCTTAGACACTTGTTTTGAAATCATTTTATAGATTGCGTAACTTCTAGCTGCCACGGCCTGAGCTTTAAGTGCCTCAATTGGCCAGACTTTATTCATTTCTTTGGCCAACAGACCCGAAATATAGTCCTCCATATTTACTTCATTAACAACATCACATTTATCATTACTTTTATTGCCTAGGATATGGAGCTGTCCTTTATATTTTTGATCTTCAAATGAAATTAAGCCTGTTGGTGAGTTTAAAGAGGCCAATAGTATAGGTTTTTTAGAATTAGATTTTTTCTTGAAGATTTTAGATATCTTGTCGCAATTAAATTTTAGTCCTTTTCTTCCCGGGTAACTTTTTTTTGTTGAATTAACAAATAGAACTTTTTTAAGATCGAAACCTGATACAAGTACTTTATTCAATGAGCTTGCAATTTTTACTCTAATTCTAGGAGAAATGTTTTTTAAATTTTTAGGGGATATGGCGCCAAAAGATGTCTGACAAAAAAATAAAATTAAAAGTGGAAAAGTCTTGTCCATATGCCTACCATCCATGGTGCTAAAATATTCTATCTTCTAGAAAGACTTTTCTCAAGTACCTACTTAATATGCTCCATTACTTTCTGTAGATCTTCCCAGGCCAACCTCTTCATATTTGGATTAATCGTAAGAAATTCTGGATGAAAAACAGGCATATAACTTGTTGAAAAATCCTCACCTTGATAAGTAATTGTTTTTCTCGCGAAAGCTCCCCTAACCTTTGAAATTCTCTCTCTTTTTCCTGATAAAATATTGGCCATTATCGAACCAAAACAGACAACTACTTTAGGCTTTAAACAAAATAATTCTCCATGAACAAGCTCCGTTGTTAACTTGCTAAGGTGATCGAAGAAATCTAAGTCTTGCTGATTCTGTTCTCCTAGATTTAATACTCCGTAGGCAAAACTTTCCCCATTTATTTTCATTGCAGAAATCATCTTCTGCACTAAACTCCCATCACTACTTTCAAAAAGGTCTTCCGGAGTATCCTTAGACCATGTGTGGGAGAGAAACAAAATATCTACGTTATCTAAATCGGCCTTTCCGAACTGAATAATAAGTGGCCCATTTTTACGCAATATTTTATCGCTTTTCATAGGTCTCACAAGCGAAGCGATTGGGAACTTTTTTTCAATAGGTTTTTCTTCAGCTACTGATCTCAATAAGCTTACTTTTTTAGGAGGGGGACTAAGTCTAGTTGGAACCGAAACTTCCTCCACTTTGATATCAAAGCTAAACAAAAACTCTGGAGATCCATGAAAAATCTCACATTCAAAGCTGAGGTCTTCTCTACTACGAAGCTCTTCGAAGTCCCTTGTATACTGCCGCAAAGCATCGAAGTCGTTTTGATAATTTGAGGTCATTTTTTCCCTTAAGGCAATTTCAACCAATTATGTCACATGGTCTCTACTAAACGTAAAGAGCTTTTCAACTTAACCGATCAATATCATAACAACTTCTCTTAAGGAGCCCTGCAATGTCTTTTGATCCTGATTTTAAATTTGAAAAGTTTGAAAGTTATTATGGAGATATTACCCAAGTCAAAAAGATCATCGATGACTGTAGGCATTGCGGAGCTAAGATGGTCTTCACTCACTTATCAGATTATAAAAATTTACTTGTTCAGGAAACGGCCAGATGTCCTCAATGTGGGCACGGTAAAAGAAAACTTATTCACATATTAAATTAAGTTTGTTTCTGAATAAAGTCTTTAATTCGTTTTGCAATCAATTCACTAATAGATAGTTTCGATTTTAACTCTTCAACACCCATATCTAGAATTTCTTCCATTGGATTTTTAAAAGCTTTAAGTATTTTTTGTTTAGTGGCAGGCCCAACACCCTCAATATGATCTAACCAAGAGCTAAACAATCTACTCTTTTCTTTTTTATGATGAAGCTTTCGAGAGAAACGGTGGGCCTCATCTCGCATTGAGGTAATGAGTTTAAGAAGTGATCTGTTTTTTTTGAGAATATAAGGATTTGCTCTATTAGGAATAATTAATCTTTCTTCTGTCTTTAAATCTTTTTTGGTTTTGCTTTTTGCAATCCCAACAACTGGAATCTCAAGGCCTTGATCTTTAAGTACGGCACTAAAAGTTCCAACCTGACCTTTACCACCATCCACAATAAAGATATCTGGGAGTTTTCCATTTTTTATTCTCCTTTTTAAAACTTCTCTAAGCATCGCGTAGTCATTATTGCCTTCTGGAAGCTCTTTAAGATGATAATACCTATAACTTTCTTTTTTAGGCTTGCCATTAACATAAACAATTTGAGACGCAGTAGGCGATTTTCCACTAAAGATGGCCACATCATAACACTCTAGGACAATAGGTCTCTCTTTAAGGCCTAAAAGATCTTTTAGTTTATTAAGACCAATAAATTCGCTATCTTTATTATTTAGCCTTACTCGTTGTTGTTCCTTTGCATTTTCTTCAACTAGATCATAAAGAGATTGATATTTTTTTGCGATAGTTTTAAAAGCTATTTCTTTAATAAGAGTCCCTTGAAGTTCTATTCTTTTTTTTCCTTCAGATGTTTGAAAAAAATAATAATTGATTGTTTCTTCTAAAGATTTTCTTACTTTTAATGATAAATTACTTCTAATTACCTTAGGAAGGTCATCTTCAGTATTGGTATAGTATTGAAGAATAAAGGAACTAAGCTCCTCTTCTAAAGTTTCTGTGAGATCGGCGGTTGGAAAGTGAAAGTTCTTTGAACCTAAAAGCGCCCCTTTTCGAACCATATAAATAGTTAAATCAAACTCTAATTCACCTTGATAAATAGAAATTATATCAAATGATTCACTCTCTTTTTTAAAATCAGCATTTTCTTGAATTTCATTTTCATTAAAGGCGCTTAAGATTTCTATATAATCTCTGAGTTGAGCCGCTTTTTCAAATTCCTCTTCATCTGCGAGCTCGAACATTAACTTATTGAGTTCCTTAAGAGTTTTACTTCCCCTTCCCTTTAAGAAGCTAAGGGCCTTTTTTAAATCATTAGAGTATTGTTCTTCTTTAATCTCACCTACACATGGGCCACTACACTGATACATTTGATAAAGAATACAACTCACCTTTCGAGATTTAAATTCTCTAAGACTACAGTCTCTTAAGCGAAAGGTTTTGGTAAGAACTCTTATGACTTCTGAAATATTACTACCAAAAGCAAAAGGCCCATAAACTTCTTGATTTTTTTTTCTTTTAAACTTTCGGCGGTATTTTAATTTAGGAAATGGCTCATCATAATCAACTAAGATATAGGGATAAGTCTTATCATCCCTCATCTGTATATTATACTTGGGTGAATATTTCTTAATCAGATTATTTTCAAGAATAAATGCTTCTGCCTCAGAAGAGGCCAAGATAAAGTCGAAGTCCTTAATATGAGAAACAAGAATCTGGGTCTTTGCGGTTTTTTCAGAGTTATTGAAATAACACATCACCCTATTTTTTAAATTAAGGGCCTTTCCCACATATATAATCTCTCCCCTTTTATCTTTCATAAGATAACAACCTGGAGTCTGTGGTAATGATCGTGACTTTTCTTTTAATTCCATGTTACTCATAATATATCTTTACAATACTTTTTCCTATGCTCCCCGTCTTTACTTTGCTTAACGTAAGTTTTAGCATAGTGTCAAAAAAAAGGATCTCCTCATGAGTGAAAGTCTAAGTGCCGGAAAAGAAGTTCTATCATACTGCAATAGCTGTAAGGCTTCCCTCGCCCACATTATAGAAGTAATGAAAGGAAATGTTCCTCACAAAGTAAAATGTAAAACTTGTAAAAAAACTCATGTATATAAGGACCCTTCTAAGGTTAACGCAACTAAAACAAGGGCCAGAAGAACAACAAAAAAGTCAAAAAGTACTGTACTAAGCTGGAGTGAAGCGATCGCAAAAGTAAAAACACCTGCTAAAAAATATTCTCCTAAAGAAACATTTTTAGAAGGAGACCTTATAGATCACCCAACCTTTGGTAAAGGTGTCGTTGAAAAAAACTTAGATAATACAAAGATTGTAGTCATTTTCGAAAACGACCTTAAGACACTCGTGCACGGAAGGTAGTGTCCCGTTTTTATCAAGTAGGAATAGTACCCTTTGTTACCTGTTTAATTTTTATTCATAGCGCGATAGTCTTGCCCAAAATATCAAATAACGAGGTGTGCTATGAAATTTATTACAATTTTTTTAACCCTTATCTCCTTGGCCCA
>Ga0222719_10004229_pt1 | contig 12615 bp, 11 predicted proteins | sample C33_34DmetaG_FD_165039 | JGI IMG/M metagenome (GOLD analysis project Ga0222719, IMG submission 165039) | Estuarine water microbial communities from San Francisco Bay, California, United States - C33_34D | ecosystem: Environmental > Aquatic > Marine > Unclassified | place: USA: California...
AAAGGAAATGTCGTTTTCTCTTGCTAGTACGCCGGGAGAGATAAGAGTTTCTGCCATGTTATGTTTTTTTAAATAATGCTTCTTTAATAAATATCAGCTATAAGTGCAAAACCATTCTTCTTTATATAGTATTCGGTATATAAATAAATATACTAAATTTATGGGAAAAAGTCTTTACGTAATTTCCCCAGTATCAATATTAATGTTCCCTGGTCCGTATTTATCTAATAACTTTTTAGAGAGTTCAGCTTCTAAAATTTTGAGTTCAGCTAAATAGTTTTCTGCCTGGGTTTTTCTTTCTTTAAGTAGAATCTGTTGAAGTTCTATAGCGCCAAACTCTTGAGTAACAGTAGAATAGTGTTTCTTTATATCGTTTAGACTAGATAATTCTTCTTGAGTTAGTTTTTTAGCTTGTTTTTCCATTATATATAACGCCTGTTAATTGAATTAGTTTGAATTAAATTTTTAACTTCCTGATAGTTTTTATTGTTTACTTTAAAAATTTGTTGCATTTGTAATTTATTTTTAACTAATCTAGGGTAGAGCTGGTTGTACATTTCTACCAAATTAGTATTCGAATATCTTTTTAGATTATCGATCACCCACTCGATCCTATTCTCTACTGAAGGGGATTCATAACCTGTTCCGAATATATCGTCAAAAGTATCAATCCCATACTCTTTAAGATAGTTATAAATTTTATTATCACCAACTATCATGAAGGGTCTTAAACCTATTATTGGTTTCCATGTCTTTTCGCTAATAAATGTTTTAGTATGAGTTGTAGTTTCTGTAACTATATTGATAAGTGATCTATTCCAGTTAATTAAATTCCCGACTGAGCTAATATCATTAGGTATTTCTCCTGATTTGTAGTTAGTTGCGTTATTTCCATCGGTTTTAGTAATATCTACATTGAGACTTATTTGGGGTATATTTTTTTCTGGATCGCCGCCAAGAGATATTATACCGTGTTCAATTAAATTTTCTTCTTTAAACCTTTCTACTAATTTGACTCTATGTGAGTGTCTTTTTCTATTAAGACACATAAAAAGATATTCAGGGTCTTTCAATTCAACCTGTTCGATAGAGTAGAGAGGAAAATATTTTTTTACAAAAAATAGCCAGTAGCTAAAGTAACCTACTCCTTCACTATTCCCAATATGTATTACATTTTTTATATTTTTATTTATGTAATCATGAAATTCTTTTCTGCATACTGTGTTTTCCCAGTCCATACCGCTATATACTATAGCACGAGATGGTCTCTGTTTTACAAGTTCTATTAGTGTACTGTCAACTTCTCCCCATATTGAATTAATAAATAAATCGGTAGGAGAGCAGGTATTAGAAAGTTCTTTAAGATACTTTAACTCAAGATTATTAATGATGTTATAATGTTCTATGTATCTTTTGTAAATTGAGCTGTAATAAACTAAGTTAGTCATTTCTAGTGTTTCCGTAATGTATAACCTTTATGTCTTTATTAGTTTTGTAGCTTCTCCATGGATCTACTACTACAGAGCCTTCCGGAAATTTATAATCGTGGTGTTTACCCATATGACCTAATAAGTATACTGCTTTGATTGGCTGAACTGGGTCATAGGTTACTTTTTTAGTTGAACCGTAAGATTCACAGTAATGGCCTACTAGTATAGATGATGAACCGTCTTTATGGTGTACGTCTGGTTTATATGCTTGTCCTAATATTACAATAGGTAAATTAGCCTTATCTGATTCTATAACAAGTCTGGTTGCCAGATTTTTAGCTTGTTTCTCTCTTGCTTCCATTATAGCATCAAATAAGTCATATCCTAATCCTAACTTTTCGGCCATGTAACGTAAAGCAATATTATCTCTTGGATGACATCCTCCTCCATCTCCCATTCCTGCTTTCATATAAGCTTTACCTAATATACGTTGAGTGGACCTTTCTAAAGCTCCAGTTATAACATCTACATTAATATTACCAGATTTTTCTGCCACATCTTGAATCATGTTTACAAGTGCTACTTTTGTAGATATAAAGGTATTGTAGAATATCTTAATACCTTCCGCTTCATCCCAGGTACCTATTTCATATCTAGTATCTTCTGTGATAAACGTTTTGTAAAAATCAAGTAACATCTTAGCATCACCGGTCATAGAACCGTCTTCAGTTCCAATAATTACCATCTCAGGATTAACCATATCCCATTTAACTGTTCCCATAGCAATTAGATAAGGGTTGTAGATAAATCTTCCGTTAGGAATTAAATCTATAAATTCTCTACGGATTGTACCAGGAAGTACTGTTGAGATTAAAACTACTAATTGATCTTTTGTTACATACTTATTTGTTTCGGTAAGTACATCTTTTACAATCTGGTAGTTAAAGTCTTTGTTTGGTAAATGAGATGTTGGATAACGTCCGTCGTAGTCTGGGTGATGAGGTGTAGGTACCGCAATAAAGATAAGTTCACGATTTTGACATACGTCTTTGATCGTTGGTACCATTTTAAAGTTATTAGGTAATACTTCTGTTACGTCGTAACCTACAACTTCATGTTTTTCTGCCATAACCTCGGCAGCGTCTTTACCAAGTTTACCAACTCCTATAAAACCTATTTTCATAATTCAAAATTTTTTAAATATTGACCAATTGTAGTTTATCTACTATAAGTTCAGTATACAATTTATGCTGCTCGGTTGTTGGGTGAGAGTCAGGGATTATTTCATATCCATTTCTATGTTCTACAGTGTGGTGTGCTCCTCTCATTTCATTCGCTAACGCAAAAGACTCCAATGAAGGTTTAATCCAATATTCGTCATAATAAAGTTCTTTTAAAATTTTAAACGATTTACTATTTTTAAATTGATCTAGTTTGTATTTATACGGTTCGAAAAGTTGAGGATTAACAGGTTCTCCTGCAAAATCTCCTATCCATGGTTCAAACATGTACAACATATAAAGTTGAAACTTGTATTTAAACGAAAGGAGTATTAAATGATCTATAAAATTTATAAGATCTATTGCTTTTTCTTCTATACTGAAAAATTTATGGATAAATTCATCGTTAAAATTAGAATTACTTTCAACTTGACCTTCAAAAAAACTAAGTTCCCCCAGTGTAATCAAGTCGTGGCGTTTCAAAGAACTCCACTGAACAATAATTGTGTGGTCAGATAAATCTTTTTTATTTTGTCTGTATATGTAATCAATGATCTGTAAGTAGCTAAATTTTGGACCTGATCCAGACATGCCTAAATTAGTATACCTGTTAAAGTATTTAGATAAATGATCACTCCAGGTATCGTATCTATAATTTGTATAGCTACAACCCGATGTTACTAATACTTTCATTTAATATTCTTTTTTTCTCTAAAAAACCTATTTTCATATATTTAAATAAAAGTTTTTTGATTTTTGAGCCAAGTTACATATTTTTCTGCATCTTGCTTACCTTTTTTTCTTCTAAAATTAATAAGATTATGTACTAGCTTATCTTTAAAGATATTACTACTATAAATATCATCTAAAACTTTACTATCGGTATTACAAAATTTCTCAACTTCAGTAATTATTTTTTTTATTCTAGAACTGCAATCTTTTATATCATCATAACTTTCATCAAATAATTCAGGAAAAGTGGCATATCCTTCAGACTTCAAAAATTTTAATATTCCATGTCCTCCAACGTTAATAAATGGGTGAAGGTTATATATCGGCTGGTATGTTTTTTCGCTTATGAATAAAATTTCTCTATCAAAATCATCTACTATTGTTTCTGTTACTAGAGAAGCATAGCTATTTTTGTACATTGTAGTATTAATATATATTTGGTTAGTTCTATCTGTTGCTTCTTCACTACTAATATCTAATATGTAAGGTTCATTTTTAATAAACTCATTAAATGAACTTAAATATTTTTCATTTATTTTTCCATAATTATATTGAGAAAAAGCATGTGCCATAATATCATTGTAGTCCCATTTAGTATGGTTGAGCCAGGAGAAGTAAAACTTATCTAGAAGTTTTTTATCTTGTAAAGCACCTGCTAGATACATTCTTTGAGTGCGGGCGACTCCGTTTTTACATAAAAATTTTCTTGTTCTTTTCAAAGGAACTTCAAAAGATGTTAGGAGAGAATGGCAGCTGTCGTTGTATGCTATCCATTCAAAAATATTGAGTCCTAAAATATTTTTCTTTGGAATATTAAGTTCTACTGGGTATGACTCTATAGTATTTTTAATATTAACGTCTCCAAAGATGAAAAGTATCTTGTTACCGTTAATACTATATTTAGTGGTAAGTGAATTTATATAGTTTAACAAAAGGTGATTTCTATAATTCAAATCATAACCCTCCCATGGAAAAAAAATTAACAGTTTTAATCCGTCCTTATTGTCCTGCAAGCGAGTCAACGCAAGTGAACTGATATGTTCTGCAAATCCAGGACCTTTTAATCCAAACCAAACATCAGGTTCATCTGGTGTTATTGGATAGAAGCTAACTCCTGGTAAGCGTGTTGTTGTTTTTTCTTTTGCAAGTTTTTCTCCTGCTGTTTCAACAAAATCTGCAGCTGAACATTGATGTGATGGTAAGCCGCAATTATTAATACCTAATTTGTCGTAAACTAATCTTATCATAATAGAATTTTAGGTATGTTTTGTTCTGTCATAGCTGAAGTTTCGTACCCAAAAATATCTTTAAATTTTTCTTTTCTGATGCTGTCTAATTTATCAGTCATATCTTTACATTTAGACATCTCGTCAAATTCAAAATCCTTGCTAGCACTTCTTTTATAAACAGTATTTAATTTAGCTAGTATATCCTGCATAACCCTACTACTAACACCTGTTTTTTCAAGTTCAAATTTAAATCCATCTAATCTTTTCCTAAACTTGGCTTTAAATTGATCAGGTAGAAACACTGAGTCGTAATAAGTAGGGTAGTCTATAGGACTAAAAAATAATGTTCTACCTCCTTTGCTTAGATCTTTGTCTATAAAATCTCTTTTGATGAAATCTAACACCATATCAAATAAATGTAAGTAATTTAGAGTGCCGTAAGTAATTGCATAAGCATAATCAGTATGTTTTACTTCTGAATTTTTGTAGTCTAATATATTCTGTTCAAAAACTTTATCGTTATATCCTTTTCTTACATATTCTCCTATTTTTCCAACTCCATCTACACTAATATAAAGCTCTAAATTACTAAACTGCTTCCAGTAATCGAATATATGTTTATTTTTAAATGACAACTTAGAAAAATTAGTAGAGTATCTAATATTCACATCAGTTCTACCTAATTCTATTAATTTATCTAATATTTGATAATGTTCAGGCATGATTAGAGGTTCTCCTCCTGCAAAGTATATTTCATCTACACAGTCATAATGAGGTTCTAACATATCCATAAATGAAGCTTTATCATTAATATTAATCAATGCTTTATCAGCTTTATTTCCTAAAGCTACAGTATCTGAATACCAGGATGAACTCAGTCCTAATCCACAGCTTCTACATTTAAAATTACAAAAGTTTGATATTCGAATATCCCATAAGTGAAGATTCATTATGTTAAGCTTACCGTCAGCATCTGTACTATCTACATAGTGTATTTTATTCCAATGTTCTTGATTTATCCTTTTTCTGTATGAACTATCACCAGTTTTTTCTAAATGATAACATCTTTTACATGAACTAATCTTATCACCCTTCAGCATTCCAGTTCTAGTTTGCTTCATTTTTTCGTTATTCCATATCTGTTCTAAGCTTTCATCATTTATATTACCTACTGGGTCACCTGAGTTCCAGACACAGCAAGGATATGTCTTTCCATCAGGCCAAGTGTGTATTGAAAGCCATGGAGCTAAACAAAACGTTTCCGACTTTTTTAAAACTTCTTTATCAAACTCCATGTAAACTATGTATTACTCTATTATCGTTAAATGAATCTAAAATTTTTATTTGCTCTACTAATTTATTATAGTTAGGATGGGATTCTTGCCAAACTGCCTTTTTTGAAAATATTTCTTTCGACAACGATCCCCAATTCAATATTTTATAATATTGAACTATGATATTTTTTTTATTTTTAAATATACTATTCATTAATTTGTAAAATGGTACGATTTCATTATAGTTTTCGTCTTGAATAACAAAAGATAGAGTAAGATTTTTAACATTATTAAGTGAATCTATAAATTTTAAATTTTTAATCAATGAATCCCATTTACCCCCTCTTCTAACTCTATGGTAAGTTTCAGCTTTTGCAGCATCTATCGAAATTTCAGCTGAGTTTATATATGGATGGGTTGGTTTAATTTTATTCCAGTTATGTTTATTCCATAATATACCATTTGTATGCAAATGTATTCTATTCATTTTAGGATATTTCTTTTTGTTAAAATTAACTAACCATTCAAATAATGCTTTACTGTAAAAAGGGTCTCCATATCCAGACATTGATATAAACTCTAATGAGTCACCGTATAGCTTTTCTATATCCTGCAAAATTATTCTTGATTTATTAGTTATGTAATCTTCATTCTTAATAAAATCTATTCTGCATGAAGGACAAGCTAAATTGCAAGCGCTATCAAAGACAACTTTTAAGGAGCTAGGTAACTTCGTATCCGTTAACCTTTTAACTAATTTGTCTGATTTTATCTTTACTGGACCGGAAGGTCTATTTTTATGAACTACTTCATTAAGGTGAGGGCATTTATCAGTAGAGCAATACTTAAAATTACCGTCCAGCATAGACTGTCTTGCAGATACCGCCTTTTCACTAACCCAGTTGTCTTTCAAGTTACCTTTAGTTTTAATATCTAAAGACATCCACTCGTTGCAACACATATACTGGTTATCTACAGTTACCTCAGTGTAGTTGAAAGGATTTGTACATATAAAATTAGTTAAGTCTGTCATAGGAGTTTATTATTTTGTAAATAAAATTTCCATTCTGGTAAATATTCTTCTAATTTTACTCCTCTTTGTTTATCTAAAGTACGGTAAAAATTTACTGCTTTAGATAAACCTGTACTTTTTTCAGAATAAAGTTCGTATTCTAATTCGCTATAAAGTTTTTCAGGTAATCTACTTTGTTTAAGTATTTTTTCTTTAATTTTTTCTGGAAGATTTGCTATGCTCTGGAATTTAGGGAACCTTAAATAGTTAAACATACATTCTTTACTATAGTTGTCTACAAAGTATTCATATATATTTGTACTATTATACACGTTTAGTAGATTTATAGTAGGGATAATATCGTAATGAATACTATTTGTTTTTAACAATTTTATTCCATTTTCTACTTTATCAAATGTTAGAGGAAATCTGGCATAATAAAACCTATCTAGTATATCATCTAAAGATAAAGTAATTTTAACGTTTTTAAAGTTTTTCCAAAGTTCAATAACTTTTTCACTTATTAAAGTACCGTTACTATGATATTCCAGTGTTATATTTTTAGAAATATCTAATTTTGTCAACTTTCTTAAAAACTTAAAGTGTTCTTTAATTAATAGAGGTTCACCTCCGTTAAACCAAATGTGTTTAATGTCATTACTTTTTCCTAATAAACTATTATAAAAGTTATCTTCTCTGAACCAAGTATTAGTTATAACTGACTTTTCATAATTTTTATCAATAGTTTTTATTTCTTCTGTTATATCTTCATTCCATTTTGAACTACTACCTGGATGACAGATAACACATTTTGCATTACATACATTACCTAGTCTAAGCTCTATTGAATGTAATGGAAGTTTAGTTAAGTAGTCAGTATTACTATAATTTAGATTAAAATTTTTATTTTCTCTAATTCTTTTAGATTCTAGACCTGCTTTTTCTTTCTTATAACAGAAATCACAAGAAGAATTAAGCTTACCGGAAAGCATGTCTCTACGTAGCTTTTTAAACTCACTGTTATTTCTAATTTCATCAACAGAGTGTTTACCTAAGTACATATCTTTCAAACTGTCTTTAGCAAAAAGTTTAGATTCACAGCACGGGGTAACTTTGCCATCAGGATGAGTTGCTAAATGGGTGAAAGGTAAAATACAAAATGACTTTTCTATACTCATACTAACTCTCTACTGTTAATGTAAGGTTTCCATTCTGGTAGATAATCTAACATGTTTACTTTTCTGGTTTTATCCATTATGCTCATAAAACTATAAAATCTATTTACGTCTTTACGGGTAGAGGGTTTAAACAGTTCGATTTTGAGTCTCTGTATTTCATCTTCTCTCATATATTGAATATTATCTAATATATGATGTTTCATTTGTTCAGGTATTAAATTAACCATCATATGATCTGGGTAGTGTACATAATTATGAGCAATTATCAAATCATGGTCTAGAGTAAATTTTTTGAAATTGTCTATATTATAAACATTTAAAGCACTAACTGTTTGACAAACCTCTAAATTAAATACGTCTCTGTACTTTAAAATTTTATAGAAGGATTTCATAATTTGATTCCAATCCGAAGGAAATCTAATATAGTAATTTCTTTCTTCTAAATCATCGATTGATAAATGTATCCTAATGTTTCTAAAATTTTTCCAGATTTCTATAAATTTATCAGGAAATTGAGTGCAATTAAGACTATAGTGCAAATCTATATTTTTTGAACTACCATCTTTAATAAACTTTTCTAAAAAATATCCGTGCTCTTTAATTAAAGTCGGTTCACCGCCATTAATCCATATTTCCTGCAGGTCGTTACACTTAGAATACAATTCATCATAAAAATTGTAGTCTCTATACCATTCTATTTTAACGTCTAATTTAAAATAATCATTAGCAAATTCTGTACCCTGTAATCCGGGTAGATCTTGATGCCATCTGTTAGATGAAAATGGGTTACATGTAGTACATTTTAAATTGCAAACAGTACCTAACCTCAATTCAACATAATTATATCTTAATTTTTTTAAACTACCGTCTGGATTGGTGTTAGGTAGGCATTGGTCTATATACTTTTTAAAAATAGAATTAGATTCTAGCCTTTTTGATTTTACTCCTCCTTCCTCATATTTATAACATTTTTGACATACAGCTGGTTTCTGGCCGTTCATCATTTGTTTTCGTAATTGACGGAATTTTTTAGAATTAGCTATACTCTCTAAACTATCTTTAGATAAAAATAAATGTTCTCTATCATTATCTTCAGTAGCAGCTGTTGATATCCCATTTTTCATTTCTGTAACACAGCAAGGTGTTACTGTACCTATAGGATGTGTAGCTAGGTGAATCCATGGCAATACACAAAAAGAGTCTTTTATATTATGTAATTTTTCGTCCACCAGTCGTATACTTTAGTATTATGTTGTTTATATATGCTATTAAGTACGTTTTCTTGCTTTCTCCACTTATCTACTTTAGATAGATTTTTTTTTCCTCTTTTAAGACCTTCTTTCCAATCAGGATATTGCTCTGAAAATACTTTTCTTTGTTTGAGATCTTGTAAACATTCGATCCAGTTAGAGTGTTTAGGATTGTCTACTACTCTAGGTCTTATATAATCCAATAAATCATCTATTACTTCATCGTATAATTCTCTTGGTAGTACTTGGGGGCACATCATAATAGAACTATCGAACGCAAAAGTAGTCTTTATTAAAGTATTTACATTTAATTCTACTGCTAGATCAAATAAAGCTTTGAGACTAAATAAACCTGGTGTAGTAATAGTCAAATCAAAAGCTATACCATAATCACCATACTTTTCATTAAGAAAAAGGTAATCTTTAAAATTTTGAATCCATTGATCCCACTTTATTCCGTGTCTGATGTATTCAACTATTTCTCCTGTACCGTCTATAGATGCACATATTTGAACTGTTTTAAAATGAGGTAATAAGTCTTTTAAATCCCAATGCTTGTATGTAGTTCTTGAAAAATTAGTATTATACCTGATCCATACATTTTTAGCTGTACCATTTTTTACTAGATACTCCATAATTTCCCAATGTATTTCCCACATTAGAGGTTCTCCTCCTACCCAGTATATTTCTTCTATAGTACCGTCTTTAACAGCTTTCCATAATTCGGCTTCAGCTACTTCTTTTTGAAAATTTTCAATAGCGGGTTTGTTCTTTTTTTGTGCCCAGAAGTCTGTATTCTCTTCTCTATCGTAATCTCCCATCGCACGTCGTTCAGCTTCCCAAGATGATGAGAGTTGATCTCCGCACATCCTACATTTGAAATTACATAAATTTCTTACTCTATAATCAAAAGATATAGGAACCATTTCTGTATGTCCATCGTCTCTAGTTTTCTCAAACGCTTCATCTATCTTATTAGGAAAAAGAGTCTTATTAAAATAATCTCTATAGATAGAGACGTTTAGTAACTTATCGTTACACACCTGACATTGTGGTATTTCTTTGCCGGCCATAAGATCTCTACGTATACCTTTCATATATTCGGAGTTCCAGTGTTCCTTTAATGTTCCTGGATTATATGTAGAGTCTTTATCCGCAGCATCCGAGTCTAGGTACTGTGTAGCCCACTCAGCTTTTTCTCTTGAGGCACAGCACATTCTTCTTTCACTTTGAGGAGAGAGATAGGTATGAGACCAAGGTGCCATACAGAATGTTTTGTTGCCTTCCGAGGGTTTAATTTTCATAGTAGCTTTTTAACTTGACTACCTGCATATTTAGTATCTTGATTACTCTTTAGCTGTTCTACTAAATCAATCATGTCTTCCTGCTGCTTATCATCAGGTTCAATATACTCCTGAGATCCTGGGTTAGCCCATTGAGGGTTAAGAATCCATCCTTCGTCTTTAGCCTGCTTCAATACTCCTTCTACATACCTGTTTGATTTAGCATCATCACCATCAACAAGTTTAGTAAGAGGATTTAAATTAGTTTCCGGTATGCTATCAAACCAAGTTTTTAACATTGGAAAAGCTGCAATAAAATCTTTTCCTCTTCTTTTATCATACTGAGTGTAGAAAGATTTAAAGTCTCTTTCGCGAGATTCTAATGTTGAAGTAAATTCATGTCCAGTGGTAACTGATCTGGTGTACTCTATCAATCTGATTAAACCATCTCTTTCGTCTTCTCTAAATCCATTCTTCCCACCGTTCCAATTTTTATTTAACCAGTCTTCCATCACTTTAGCTCGTTCAAGTCTGATGTCTTGCGGTAAAGTAACTATAGACTGAAAGGAAGGAAATCTTAAAATATTAAATGATAAACCTGCAGCATGATCTCCAAACTTTTTCTTAAGTTTCATCATTTCATCTAAAAATTCAGTAATAGAAAATAAACAGAGGCTGTTGATAGTCATCATAACATTTACTGATTTCATGTTACCTTCTTGATTTACTCTGTACATATTTTTTAACCATAAGTCCCATTCAAGACCATATCTTATATACTCTGCCTGTAAACCAACTGCTTCACAGGAAGTATATATGGAAAAATCTTTAAAACTATGGGAAGATTCAATCAAAGCGTCTAAAAGTTGCTTCTTTTGCCCCAGGTTAGAATTTACTGCAAAAGGTACTTCACATTCTGGATGCTTTTTCCACCAATCCATAAGTTTCCAAAAATCTGGAGACATTGAAGGTTCGCCCCCAGTAACTCTCAACTCTCTTAGACTAAACTGAAGCTCAGCCTCCCACCATTTCCAAAAAGCTTCAACGTAAGGATTACCTTCATTTTTTCTACCATAAGGCATAGCATGTGAACCATCATGTTGAAATGCTGCTGCTCCGTCGGATACTAAATTCTGATAAGGTCCAAACTTTTTAATATCTTTTTGCCAGGTGGTGCTGAAGGAAGCATTACAATAAGAACAGCCAAAATTACAATTAGGATCAAAAGCTATCTCCAACGTCTTTAAATCAACGTCCTGAGTGTAGCCCATTGTTTCTTTAGCTTCTTTTAACTCCTCATCAGTATATATGACTGATTTATATACTCTATCAGAGACTTTATCTTTTCCTAAGTCTTCTATCTTCCAGCAATATTCGCATTCTTTAGGTCTGATGCCTTCCATCATTTGCTTACGAACTGCTTTTTTATATTTAGTATTATGTAAAGCTTTATAACTTACTTCTAATTCAGTTAAAGGTATTTTATGTGCCGGGGGGTGATGACAAGAAGTAGTTGTACCGTTACCAAGCCAAATAGTTGCGTTGTACCATTTAGCACCACAGAAGGAAGGAGATAGTTTATCTACAACTCTGTCTCTATACTGTGTGTAAGATTCGTTAGGTTTTTTTGAAAATACTCTCATTAAACTTTATGTATAAAATTACAGTTATTAGTAATATCAAATGACTTTTCATAAATGAATTTTGTAAAAAAGTGATGAGATACTAATTTTTCTTCATGGTATAGTTTAAATTCATGAAGATCTAAATCGCAGTAGTGATGATTTTCGTCATGCCAAGGAAAGTTACCTGCTCCAAAAAGCATTTGCGGGTCATTAACGTGGCTAAATTTTTGAGTCTCAATAACTTTTTTATTATCAATTAATACTGAAAAGGTTGAACCTGCTTTATTTTCAACCGTAACTTTATGTTTTTTATTAATAAATATAGTGTCTTTAATTTCACTCCAATCCATCCCATTTTCAGTATGAACATCAATATTACTCA
>Ga0222719_10004233_pt1 | contig 12610 bp, 13 predicted proteins | sample C33_34DmetaG_FD_165039 | JGI IMG/M metagenome (GOLD analysis project Ga0222719, IMG submission 165039) | Estuarine water microbial communities from San Francisco Bay, California, United States - C33_34D | ecosystem: Environmental > Aquatic > Marine > Unclassified | place: USA: California...
CCCGCACACGGTTCTACTCGGGGGGGCCGTCTGATCCAGTGTGGCCATTGGGTCGGGGCGTCCCCTGTTCCTAGGGTCTCCACTGGGCCTATAGTGCTTACAAAAATATCCAAATCATAGGGGGTTGACACCGAGCAGTTCCATGCTATAATCGTGATATGCCAGCACCAATGACACCTGCTCGATTCTGGAGCCTAGTGCACCAGAGTGGCCAATGCTGGGAGTATCAACAGGCACTGGACAGGGACGGTTATGGGCAGGTTCACTACCAAGGAAAAAATTGGAGAGCACACAGACTCGCTTGGCATTTTACCCATGGTCCGATACCCGCCAACTACCAAGTCCTACACCGTTGTGACAATCCCGCGTGTTGTCGTCCGGATCACCTATGGTTGGGCACCGTTCATGACAATGTCCAGGACATGATGCTCAAGGGTAGGGGCAGGAACCAAGTCACTGGAAGGGGGCCCGATCGGGCACACGTCAGGAGGCTGGGTAAAAAGGTCTAGACGCAAATTTTTCGCGACGCTCAAAAAAATCTTCGCCCAAACACCGGATCCGCATTGACAAGCACCGCCTATTTATAGTAGTATAAATAAAACTAAAAGGAGATCACCATGAAGAAGAAGACACCACACCGGTTCCAACCCGGGTCAACGCCCTGGAACAAGGGCAAGCGGGGCCTGGAGGCGGGCTGGACCGCGGAGCGACGTGAACGCCAATCCCAGCGACAGCGGCAGTGGCTACGTGACAACCCCAACCACCCGTTCCCGGGCCTGGGCGGACCCTCCACCTGGAAGACCGGACCTGATCCCGAGGTCAGGCGACACTACTACCGATGGCTCCGGGCACAGGCACAGGCGCGATTCTGGTCACAGGAGTGGACACTGCGGTGGGAGGACTACCTGGACATATTCAAGACCGCCGCCGGCAGATGGGGTGGCAGGGATGGTGCCGCACTGCACCTGGCCCGCATCAACACTGACCTGGGCTGGCACCTCGACAACGTGCACCTGGTCAACCGTGGTGAATCAATGAGGAGGAGCACACGTGGCAAGCGGAGGATAACGCCCAAGGGACTGGGTAGCAAGGCTCGGGGACGAGACTGGAGGCGTGGAGGAGGCGCCAGGGATGATGATTGACACACAAATGATCAACACTGATTGTGTGGCATGGATGGGCCAACAGCCCGACCAATCACAAGACATCATATTGACATCACCCCCATACAACCTGGACCTGGATTATGGTCATTACCGCGACCTGATACCAGACTACAGGCATTGGTTGGCACAATGGATAGATCAAGGTTGCAGGCTACTGCGGAACACGGGCAGATTCATCATCAACATCCAGCCCAAATACAGCGATAGGGCTCCTTATCATCATTGGATACATCACATCATGGAAAAAAACCGCATGATATGGTATGGAGAGAGGATTTGGCAGAAGAACAACATCACGGGCTACCGCGGTGCGGCGGGATCAATGGGTAGGTCAAGCAAACCATACCTATGGTATTCAACGGAATACGTGCAGGTGTTCTGCAAGGAGAACCTCTACAGGCCCTGCAGTGCTGAACAGAGCCTACTAACGATGCCAGAGCAGACCGCCTGGGCCAAGGACCACATATGGAACATAGCACCGGTGAGACAACAGCGACACCCGGCACAGATGCCAGAACAATTGGTGGAACGCTGTCTGAAACTGTTCGCCCGGCGTGGGGACCAGGTGTTGGACCCATTCGCCGGTGTTGGAACCACCATGCGGGTGTGTGAGAGATTGGGACTTGACAGCACAGGCTGTGAGATCGATCCCGATTACGTGAAATCATGGCAGGAGGCAAGACATGACACCAAGCGAGAGGATTAGGCAACAGGCGGCCTACTGCCGCCGACTGCACGACGCGGTCTATGAGCCGGAGAGGCGGCGACGTGAGCAGATCACACGCACACGCCAACGCAACCAACGAATCAAACGACAACACAAGGAGGCAACACATGCAAGTCATAATCAGGAAGATACAACCATTTAGGAGCCAGCACGGCGGACACGACTGTTTCAGGATAGATGGATTCCACGTCAACGAGTTCGGGGAGCTGGTGCCGGGATACACATTCATCGATCCCAACAACGACAACGCCCTGGACTGGGCGGAGGTGCTGGAGGCGGCACACGCCAACCGCGGTGAGGACATCATAGTGGATGGCGTCAGGATGAAGCACAGGCAGAAAGGCCTATGGAGTGCTGACAGCCGACCACAGGTGGTGGAGATAGTGCCCCGGCCATGAAGACCATAACATTCGATCACCAGACCACGATCCACACCAACACGGACCAACTGATGCGTATGTATTGGCCCGGTGAGGTGGTCACCAAGACCGAGTTCTATGACACCAATCGCGGATGGCAGATCGCCGCCGTGGTGCAGGTGCAGAATCGGGCGTTGTTGGACACGCACGACCATGAACTTTGGAACCTGCTGATGGACTGTGATGAAGGCAAGGGCCAGATAGTGATCACCGTTAAATAACAAAAAAAAAGGAGAACTAGATCCATGCCAGCCAAAGCCAAGCTCACCACACGTGAGAGGACCACATCCAACGTAAGTTCAGACAACCTCAACAAGGGTTCGGAACTGTCATTCGCGGAAGCGGATTCAAACTTTTTCAATTTAAGGGACCAAACATTCGCCATATCGGATGGCGCAACCACCACAGACATAGAGGCCGGGGAGACCATAACGTTTTCAGGAGCCACAGTTTCAGGCAACACGGTGACCATAACAGGCGGTGGTGGTGACATAGGTAATCTACAGGTCAATGACACCAGATTGGAACCCATCACAACCAACGACGACCTGATACTAGACGCCAACGGCACCGGTGCGGTCATAGTTGATTCCAGCAACTTCTATGTGAATCAACCCGGTGATTCAGGTGCCCAATTGGGCAGTAGGATGAGGATAACACCATTCAATGGTGTTGAGATCAGTCACGAGGGCAGGTTCTCCGGCGACGTGTTCACGGTCTATGGTTCACAAGGACAGGATGCGGCCTATAGGATTCCTTTTGAAATCAAGGCAGGAAATTTCGCATCAGGAGGATCCCCATCTAACACAGATGGCCAGGTATACATCAACGAGATCAAGTTTCCAACAGGACCAGGTTCCAATGGACAATACCTACAGACCAACGGCACTGATGAATACAGTTGGGCCACGATACCCGAGGTGCCTTCCATTGGTGACCTAACATTCACTGGATCAACTGTATCAGCACCCAGCAACGCCAACCTGACCCTTCAACCAGGTGGCACCGGAAACATCGTGCTGGATGGATTGAACTGGCCCACCGCAGATGGATCCGCTGGTGAGTTCCTGAAGACGGATGGTAGTGGCAATCTATCATTTGACACACCTGCCATCAGCAGTTTTGGTGATCTCACCGCATCAGGATCAACCATCACCGCACCCACCAATCAGACCATGGTGCTGGATGTGAGTGGTTCTGGTCTGATACAGCTCAACAACATGGAGATCAATGACACCACCATAACCACTGTGTTCTCCAATGAAAATGTTCGCCTGGAGACCAAGGGCACGGGTCTGATCGATTATGATTCAACGACGCACAGGTTCGGCACGGGATCAGGTGATGCCAACATCACCACCAATAACACATTCGACATCATAATAGACACCAACCAAGGAACCAATTCAGGATTCATCAAGATCAACCAAGGCTCATCAGGGGCGATAGAACTTTCACCATCACCATCAGGCAAGGTGGTCATAGATGGCATCGATTGGCCCACGGCAGATGGAACCAACGGACAGGTGCTACAGACCAATGGTTCTGGCGTGTTGACCTTTGGGGATGGCACGGGCGGACAACACACCATAACATCACCAACTGCCACAACCAGCACACTGACCGCGGACAGGTCCGACGGGCTGGTGCAGTTCTGTGATGTGAGTTCACTGGTTACCAATCTCGCCATAGCACAGCCCAGCAACATGTCAGCGGGTGATCAACTGATCCTGGTGCTCAAAGGCAATCGACTGGGATCACATAACCTATCCTGGAATGGCATCTACAACGCCTATGGCACCGGATCATTTGGGCTGACCAATGGCAATATACAGGTCCTGCGGATAGTGTATGATGGCACCAACTACACGTCAGTGACCTCTGGCAATCTGGGTGCTGGCAACTAGACACAGGTAATAAATATCTACACTAAATCAACCAAGGAGAACTAGATCCCATGGCAAAAGCGAAACTGGTCACAAGATCGGCCACCACATCAACGGTCACAGACGACAACCTAAACAAGGCATCAGCCCTAACACACGCGGAGATGGACTCCAACCTGATCAACCTCAGGGACAGCTCATTCGGCATCGCTGATGACACATCAACGGTATTACAGGTCACCAATGACAAGACCATAACCGTGGCGGGTGGCACCAACATCACCACCGCACTGTCAGGTGACACGCTGACCATCACTGGTCCAGACACATCAACTTTCATAACGGCCACGTCAACTGACACATTACAGAACAAGACCATTGACACCGCCAACAACACCATAACGATCACGGAATCAGACATCTCAGATCTAGGTTCTTACATCACTGCCTCAAGCACTGACACACTGACCAACAAGTCAGGGAACATCAGCCAATGGACCAACGACAGCGGCTACAAGACGTCAGTGAGCGAGTCAGATGTCACACAGCACCAGTCAGCACTGGCGGTGACGGAATCACAGATAACGGACCTACAGAATTACATCACGGACGCCAACATCACCATAGTTGGAGATGACTCGACAGGCACAAGTTTCAGTGCCAAGGACAATGACAACATCAAGATAACAGGAACACAGAACACAGCGGTGGCAGTGAGCGGTGACACCATAACGGTGACGGGACCTGATCTTTCAAGTTATGCCACACAGAGTTATGTTGATACACAGATATCAAACACGGTTGATTCAGCACCAGAGACTCTCAACACATTAAATGAATTAGCGGCGGCCCTGGGCGACGATGCCAACTTCGCCACGACAACATCCACGGCGTTGGGCAACAGATTACGGGTTGACACGGCCGCACAGGGATTGACCACAACACAGAAAACCAATGCCAAGACAAACTTGGGTCTGGCCACGGTGGCTTCCACTGGGGCATACTCTGATCTAACAGGCACTCCGACCATCCCAACCAACAACAACCAACTCACAAATGGTGCTGGTTATCTCACTTCAGTGGCATTCGCGGATGTCACCAGCAAACCAACCACAATAGCGGGCTATGGTATCACTGACGCATTTGATGGGGCATACTCATCATTGTCAGGCACACCAACCATACCATCAGCACTGACGGACCTGTCAATCACTGACGGTTCCAATGGTCAGGTATTGACCACGGATGGTGCGGGCAACTTCTCATTCACTTCAGTTTCAGGTGGTGCAGCGGCCACTGGACTCACGTTCGTTGGTGATGACTCATCTGGGACCTTGATCGCAGACGGCGAGACCGTGAAGATAGCGGGCGGCACAGGCATCACGACCGCGATGTCAGGAGACACGCTTACCATAACCTCATCCGGATCAGCATCAACTGGAGACTTCTCTTTCATTGGCAACGAGATGAGCACCACAAGTTCAAACGCGGACATGGAACTGGGCACATCAGGCACTGGTGCCATAGTGTTGAAGGCCAATGGTGGTAGCACTTCAAACATAAGTTTCACAGGTGCCAGTAGATACCAGAATGCCAACATGCTCTACCAAGAGGACCTCGACCACACGGCCGGTTCAAGGAGGCTGTATGGTAACTCCTCGGTATTGCGATTGAAGTTGGACGGCACTGCCACCTCATCAGGCGACGCTAGATTCGTCGGTCACAGCTCAGTCGTTGATGCGGACCTCAACGGCACTGATTCAACCAACACCGGCGGCACAAGGGGACCAGTTCCTTTGATAGCAGGAAACGACGTGACCAACTCGTCAGCCACCACGGCCAACCTGGGCAGTATGGCGACCTACAGTGGCTACAACTACCTATACGACTACTCAGGCACTGCCGGGGACATCAACGTGACCAACGCAAATGGTTTGAGGACCTCGATGTTTGAAGTGGATGGCATCACCGCCACCGCCACCAACGCATACGGATTTTATGCCGGTTCACCCACTGAATACGGCGGCGGCGGTAACGGCACGGTGACCAACTCCTACGGTTTCTACTACAGCCACAACCCAGGCCCATTGACATTCACCAATGACCCATACGCGTTCTACACGGATGATGACAGCATCAGGAACAGACCAGGTGCGTTGGAGAAGTTCAATGAATACTCATACAACGCCACACACAGTTCAGGTAGCACATACACCATAGACTGGGCCAACGGGAACCTACAGACGGTGACCCTGACATCAAACATCACGGGATTCACCATGACGAACTTCCCGACCAGCACCAAGCAGTCAGTGGGCGTCACGCTCTACCTGGTGCAGGACGGCACGGGCTCAAGGGCAATGACCTTCTCAGCCGCGTCAGGCGAGACATTCAAGTTCTCCAATGGAACTAGCACAAGTTCAGTAAGTAGTGCCAATGACATACAGGTGTGCTACATATTCTCGAGATACGATGGTTCATCAAACACATTCTACTGGACGATTGGTCCAGCATTCAGTTAAGGAGGCACTATGGCATTCCCAGGAGTAGGCAGGGCGGCACTGATAGCAGGCTCATCTGGCGGCACGCCAGGCAGGCCACAGGACTGGAGCACATACGATGGCACGGAGGACACGGCCTGGCAACAATGGGTTGATGACACATCAACCGCACTGGGCAGTTCATACGATGTGTCCTACACGGAGAACAATTCAATAGCACTGGGGCAGAATGGATACCTGGCCATAACCAATGGATCACAGGAGTTCCTGGGCTACTACACTGGCGACTCTGCTGATCCAACCAGCATACAGATCACACTGAATGGTGGCTACTCTATGGAGAGACCAGAGATCAGGAATTGGGGCACATCAGTGCTGATGACCTCAACCACTGACCAAGGATCACTGGTGCTGTTCAAGGACTCTGGCACCACGGACACGGGCAAGATCACAGGCCTGTTCAGTTTCCAGCCCACCCACACCAGGCACAGCGTGGTGGCCCAATACTGGGAGATGCCAGGCATAGTGGATGATGAATTCGGCTTCGCGGACAATGCCTATTCCTTGATCGTGATGGCCAGGAACCCCAACAGCGATCAATACGAGCTGACCACGTCTACAGTGACGGGCACCAACCAACCAGTATGGACACACAAGGTCATTGAGGACATCAACACCTTGTATTCAACTCCCAGCACGGCACTGACGTCGTTGGAGAAGTCCGGTGTTGGTATCATAACAGGTGAGACCTACGAGTCAGGATACTTCCCACTTCATTCATATCAGAACACAGGTGGTGATCCCAATTCAGACGGCAGTTTCTACAATGATGTTGATGCTGATGGCACCGCACACACTCTATCAGCGGAGTCCATGCCGCGTATGCTCTACACGGGCGACAGCAATTTCCGTTGGATGGAGAACCCCATTTATGGTGGGCCACCCAACAACCTTGTGGATTGGCTGGGCACATTCATCAACTGGACGCCATACCACATCACGGACGGTAGCACACAGGCAGGCAACCAGGGCGGTGTGATGTGGAACATCACATTCCCAGGCCATATATGGAACCTGCGACATCCAACCGAAACGCGGGACGAGTTCTATTTGGACAGGCCCGCTTCAAGCTCTGAGGATGCTGAATACAACGACATATCAGTGCAGAACCCAGACAGGATCCAATACCAGGGCGGAACCAACAGGTCAGAGACAGAGTTGGGTGACGACCTAGTCCAGGCCATTGAGTTGGAGACAGGCGTGTGGGTTGGCCTGTATGGTGACGGCAACGGCACCAAGGGCGGCAACCTTTATGTCAATTCAGTGGCCAGGACACAGGAGGACCTTCATGCCAACTGGACCTACAGGATACAACCAGAATACATCGTGGCGGAGGACATCACCACGCCTGACACCCACGCATCCAACAGCGAAGCGGTCTCCATCGTCAATGGGACAGACTCCACATCAACGGCGTTTGACCCAGACAAGGCACACCTGTTCAACATTGAGAACGGCTACTTTGGTGTGATGTGGCGCAAATCAACCACAGCATACCTGTCAATATTCAGTTATTCAACGCAGACATCCGCACCTGTGTCACTGACCAGGGAGATAGACGCATTTGACCTAGGCACGGTGCCAGAGGGCAACCTGTCAGCCACCTACATCAACAGGGGTATGGTATTGATCACCTGTGGCAATTACTACAAGATCATCAAACTGGCCAGACCCAGTTAAATACTAAAAAAGGAGACACGGCAATGACCACATGGCCCGCAGGATCCAAGGCCACCACGAATCACCTTGATTCGGGCACGGACAAACCACGACTGGCTAGACCAGAGATCAAACAGAACGTTGACAACACCAATGACATAATTGACATGTTCAACATCGCATCACCACAGGACAAGCAGTTCCTCAAGTATGATTCCGGCAACGCCAGGTTCGAGCTCACGGACATCATAGAGACCGATGGCATAGCCATAGAGGACAACAACATCAAGACCAACCGTAGCAACGATGACCTTAACCTGATAGCCAACGGATCGGGCTACATCACCACCAAGAGCATAATCAACTTCGACAACACCTACAAGGAAAAGGTCAACACACTGACCAGTGGCGCATCAATCACGGTTGACTGTGACGTGGCATCCATACACAAGGTAACCCTAGCACACAACGCCGCGTTCTCGCTGACCAACCTCACAGAGGGGCAGTCAGTGACCTTGATAATCACACAGGACGGCACGGGCACAAGGACCGGCACCTTCACCAGTGACACCGGATCAATCGCGTTTCCACTGGCACAGCGGACATTGAGCACCAACAGTGGATTCACTGACATGGTGGTGATATTGTATGATGGATCGAGGACATTGGGCACCTTGGCCAGGGCATTCCAATAATGACCTTGGGCAGGAGATTGGCGGACCAGACAGGTGCCGGCGTTGGTTTTGACCCAGATAAGCAGTGTGTGATCCAAATATCTGGCTCAAAGACATTGAGTGGAGACACTTATTGGGATTGGCCCAACGACATCACTGTCCTGCAGGATCCCCACAACTTCATTGGCAACACCGGATACACCACCGGATTCAGTCTTATGAAGGCCGATGGCATTTACACAATGAAACTTTCAACCATACAGGGTGGGTGGACCAGCGACGACAGTTATTTTAATTTCAACATCGAGGCCCAGGCACTTCCAGTTGGGTCTTCTAGTTCTATTATAAATCAAACAAATGTGACGCCTTTGAGTGGTTCACCCAAACACACCACGGAGAAACTTGGCCCTAATGATCCAACAAATCTCATTGATGGTGTGCAAGATTGGGAATACACCAGCCCTTTGATACGTGGTGATATAGGCGACTTCCAATTCTACGCCACAGATCGAAATCCGGGCGAGACACCAACCCCTTATCCCGATATGGCTATCAATTTGTTTGCCAATGGTGGTGGAACCAATCCAATGACGGTGACCGCAGACGTTATCCTAGAGATAACTCGTTCAGACATCTAATAAATATCATTGTAATATTACAACCAAGGAGACAAAATTATGTCAGCGGCATCAAACTACTTAGAAAACGAGATCCTAGATCACATCCTCGGCGAGGGTGCCAGGGATTTCACATCACCAGCCACACTGTTCATCGCACTGTTCTCTGGGAGCACCACAGACGTGTTGGCGGCCCTGGAAGCGGGTGATTCAAACACCACAGCGGGGAACTGGGGCTACTACGAGATCACGGGCAGTGCCTACACCAGGACGGCTGTGAACTTCAACGCGGCGGCGGGTGGATCTGCCAACAACTCGGGCAACGTCACGTTCCCGACCGCGACTGGCAACTACGACAACACGGCGACCTCAGGATCAACAGTGACCTGTATCGCGGTGATGGACGCCAGCACGGCAGGCAACGTGTTGTTCTATGGACAACTGGACAATCCAAAAGAGATCCTGAACGGGGACACATTCCAGATATCAGACACTAACCTACAGATCAGTCTGGCGTAATCCTAACAGGGAGAACAGCCAATGGCTATCAAGGGCATAGGTATTGAACCGGAGGTGTATCTACTTCCGGGATATGCCAATCCGGAAGACTACGCCACACCGCATCACACCAGCTTCGGGGACTACGCCACACCACAGACCTATTTCGAGGCGGACTACGTCCTTAACGCACAGGACCTAGCCAGCACCTTCACGGTTTCAGCGGTGGGCACGGTGTTCAGCACCAGGGCAACCCCTGCCAGTGAATTCACGCTGTCGGTCACCTATGAAAGGTTCAGGGACACTGATCCCATAGCATTAGCCACTGAGATACAGACCAGTGTCACTGGACGATTAGATTTCGACTTCGCCGTGTTGCGGTCCTTCCGTGCTTTCACTCCGCGGTTCCTACGTGCGGTGGTCACGGACATCGGTCATATGCCGGATGCCACGTGGAACACCTACGCGGAATCCGAATACATCGACCGGACCTGGGACGAGTTCTCTGACTACCAGTGGGACTACCTGGATGACACATTCATAAGATCCACATTCACCAAGGCACTGGGTGGCTACCTGGCCAAGGCCACGGCCACATTGACCGCGTTCAACAACGCATCAATGACCATGACAAGGTTCCGAGAATTCTCAGCCACACCACCAACGGTGTCAAGCATGTCGGTCAACGCCAACTACACCACTGGCACGTCACAGACCATCACCGCGGTGGCGGCGCAGGTGGCGGAGCTACAGAGGTTCAGGGGTGTCAGCTTCAATGGCACACCATACCAAACCACGGCGGTGTCCGAAACGTCAGTCAACGCCAACTTCGTCAGCCGGTCCACGGTGGTTGAATACACGGGCAGGGTCACGGTGTCAGGCAACGCCAACGTGTTGTTCGAGACATTCCAGACCTTGAATCCAGCATTCCAACAACAGGCTGACGGAAACTACAACGTGGCGGTGGCATCCACCTCGCTATCCGCTTTCTACAGCAATTTGGCGGTGGGCAGACTGATCCTCATACCAGATCCGTGGAACATCATAAGGGTTAGACCGGAGATCAGGACCATCGTGGCGCCAACGGAGAATAGGCTGTTAGAAGTCAATCAGGAAACTCGTGTAAATAGCATTACAACAGAGAACCGGCTACTCAGGGTGCCGCAGGAGACGAGGTCATACCAGATCTTCAGACCCGGTTTCACCAACAGGAGTAGCATACCCAAAGTCAGGAGCGAGACCTAATGGCGAACTTAACAGGATTCAAGAGAGACAACCAGGGAGCATACATCGAGAAGCACCCATCAGCCAACATACAGTATGGGGTTGACTTCACGGACTACCTAAATTCCAACGACAACATAGTCACCGCCACGGTGGCACTAGAAACAATAACGGGGGACCCATCACCACTACGTTTCCCCACTGACCAGGCCACTGACGTCACGACGGCGGGCGCCGTGGTGTCGATAAGGCTGTCGGGAGGCACCAATGGCAACGTCTACAACGTGGACGTCACGGTCAACACCAACGCCGGAGACACTGACGTTCGCAGGTTCAGGATAGTGGTGGGGGAGAAACACCTATAATGGACGCACAGAAGAAATCATACAAACTGGATCACGACCTGATCTTCAAATTGGCCTCGATGCACTGCACCTACGAGGAGATAGCGGACTGTGTGGGCACATCGGTCACCACACTGAACAAGAGATTCAAGAACCTCATAGACAAGGGCAGGGCGGAAGGTAAGAAGAGCCTGAGGCGGGCCCAGTTCGAGAAGGCCTTGGCGGGCGACGCCAGGATGCTGATGTTCCTTGGCAAGAACTGGTTGGGCCAACAGGACTCACCCACTGATGAGGAATCAACGGCACCATTACCTTGGGAAGACAAATAGTCACCAAATAACTACACTATATGCAATTATCAAAACCGCAGAGGCAAGTGGCGGACGACAAGGCACGATTCCGTGTGTTGGTCACAGGCAGGAGATTTGGTAAGACCACCTTGGCCATCAGGGAACTGTGTTATCACGCCAGGATACCAAAACAAGTTGTATGGCTGACCTGCCCTTCATACCGTCAAGCAAAACAAATTGCGTGGGTAAAATTAAAAGAAATTCTCAAAGACCTACGTTGGATCAAGAAGATCAACGAGGCGGAACTGACCATAGAACTCAAGAACGGATCTCGTATCTGTCTAAGGGGTGCTGACAACAAGGACTCGTTGAGGGGTGTTGGTATTGACTTCATCGTGCTTGATGAGTGTGCGGACATCGAAGAGACGGCCTGGACGGAAGTATTAAGACCCACACTGTCAGACACCAAAGGATCAGCCGTGTTCTGTGGCACGCCCAAGGGCATGAACTGGTTCCATGATCTCTATATGAGGGGACAGGATCCT
>Ga0222719_10004234_pt1 | contig 12608 bp, 19 predicted proteins | sample C33_34DmetaG_FD_165039 | JGI IMG/M metagenome (GOLD analysis project Ga0222719, IMG submission 165039) | Estuarine water microbial communities from San Francisco Bay, California, United States - C33_34D | ecosystem: Environmental > Aquatic > Marine > Unclassified | place: USA: California...
ATACTGCACATTTATTATGCAGAGTATCATCGCTTCAGCAGGCTAATGCACGTAGTACTAGCCTTCAAACTCAACAAATAGAATTAGAAAAATCTCAAGTCCTTCTTAATTTTGATAGGATTAAAATTCATAAAATTAATAAATCTGCTTATAAAAGTATTCCCCAATATTTAGTAGATTTAGGAGAAAATTTAAAAGAAGGAGATGGTCTTTTTGTTTGGAAAATTGACCGTCTTAGTCGTAATATTGTCCGTTATTTATCTTGGTTAGAAGATTTAAGTGATAGGGGGGTAATAATTTACTCTCATATGGAGAATATATATTATAAAAATAATAAAACGCAATTTCTACAACATCTTCTTGATGCTCAAAAAGAGGCAGAAGAACTAGGGAATAGAATTAAAGTTTCCTATAAAAGAAAAAGGGAGCGAGGAGATGAAGCAATTGGGAGTCTTCCATATGGTCAGAAATATAAAAGAGTTAAAATTGGGGAAACAGTTCGAAATATTGTTATTAATCATTCTTACGAACAAAAATTAATAAAGATGATTTGTTGTAGCAAATCTTCAGATCAGGAACTAGCTGAAAAAATGAATACTGAAGGACAACTTAAAAGAGGCAAAAAATGGAATAAGGGTATGGTTAGGCGAATTAGGAAATCTAAACTAATTCAAAGAAAAAAGAGGAATAAATAATTTAAATAATTTAAATAATTTATATACTAATTTATATTAAATATTATCCTTAGATAAATGTCTAAGGATAATAAATCAAAAAGTCAAAATACTAGCTTTGGAGATTTTCAACAAGGAATGGGTCATTTTTCTGGAGAAATGTCATCCATATTTACTAAAATATTCGGAGTTATTTTTATTATAGGAGGAATAGCCTGTATTGTACTAGCTTTCATTCCAATGGGAAGTTCTAGTAAGGATTATTGTGATAAAAATAATCCTTGTTTATCACCAGGAGAAAAATGTAAGGAAAATAAATGTCAAGTAAAAAAGAAACGTAATTACTGGTTTCTATTAGGCGCATTTTTCTTAATCGCGTTAGGAGCCTTTATGATTTGGTACGGAATTTGGTATAAAAAATGGGTACATAAGGATCGTTTACACGCTCAAGTGGGTGGAACTCTTATGGAGGCTGGGCTTATATCCAATCTTTTTAATAGATAATTTATAAAGGGTTATAAAGGTTATAAAGTTTTTATATAAAAATAAAATAGAAATTATGGATTTAGAAATCAAAAAATATCAAATTATGTCTGAAAAACTATTGAAAAAAGCTCCTTTGTCTCAAGAACAAGAGAAATGTTATGAATCCATGGTTAAAGGTGAAAATATATTTATTACAGGTGCTGGAGGTACAGGGAAAACTGAATGTATTTTGAGATTTGCTGATACATACCAATACCAAAAAACCATTGGTGTAACAAGTACGACAGGTATATCAGCTCTTCTTCTAGGAGGTTCTACACTGCATTCATATTTAGGTATTGGTTTTGGAAAAGCTTCTGTAAAGTATTTAGTAAATAAAATAAAAGAAAGGCCATACTTAGGAAGGCGCTGGCGATCTCTAGATATTCTTATAATTGATGAAGTGTCCATGCTATCCCCAGAACTTTTTGATAAAATTGAAGAAATAGCGCGTAAAGTTCTTCAGAATGAGAAACCTTTTGGTGGTATACAACTCATAATGTCCGGAGATTTTTGCCAGCTTCCTTGTGTAGAAACAGATAATTTTTGCTTCGAAGCTAAAAGTTGGAATTCTTGTATAGACAAAACTATTTATTTACAAAAAATTATTCGCCAATCAGATAAAAAATTTCAACAAGCTCTTAATGATGTACGTCTAGGTCTATTATCTAAAGAAACTCGTAACCTTCTTACTTCCCGCCTCAATGCACAAATTTCTGATAAATATGGTGTACATCCAACAAAATTATACTGTACTAATTCATCTGTTGATTATATTAATAATAAAGAATTAGATAAATTAGCCGAAAATGACCCCGATTTTTACGAATATGAAATGGATATTCAACCCTATCCCAACATAAAAAATACTAAATATACCCGAGATAAATATATTAAAAACTGTAATGCACCCCAAACTCTCCAATTATGTATTGGATGCCAAGTAATGCTTCTTTACAATCTAGACATTGATGCGGGATTAGTTAATGGTAGTAGAGGAGTTGTAAAATACTTTGTAGGTGATATGCCAGTAGTCAAATTCCTTAATGGTAAAGAGGTTGTGATAGATCATCATGTTTGGGAAATTCAAGAAAATCATGTACCTATTTTAAGAATGATACAAATTCCTTTACGATTAGCCTATGCTTTAACTGCCCACAAAAGCCAAGGTTGTTCTCTAGATTGCGTGGAAGTAGATCTTAATGAGGTATTTACATATGGACAAGCTTATGTGATGCTTTCTAGGGTAAGAAATTTAGAAGGATTAAAAATACTTAGTTTAGATTTTGATAAAATACGAGCTAGTCCTAAAGCTTTAGAATATTATAAAAACCTAAAATAAATTATTTTTTAAAAGAATCTGAAATCAGTCTTTACAAGGCCTTCTTTTTAAATATTAACTTAAAAAGAAGGCCTTATAAAGAAAATAATAATGACACGTCGAGCAACCGTATCTAAAAGTCAATCTAAGGCAGAGAAAAAACAAAAAAAGGAATCTAAATCTAAGAAAGCTTCTTCGAAAAAACAGGTTAAAAAAACTACTCCACCAGTAGTAGTTGAAGAAGTAGTTGAAGAAGTAGTTGAAGAAGTAGTGAAAAAGAAACGTCGAGTACCCACAAAAGAATCAGTAGAACTAGAATTTGATGATGTAATAAAAACTATTTTAGAAGAAGTTGAGAGAATTAGAGAAACTACTCCTAAGGCTAAAGGAGTACGATTTTTGCGTACTATTGGAAAGAAGGTTAAAACTTTAAAAAGTCACTCTTTGAGAGTTATGAAACAAAAGCATAAAACTAATAGAAAAAATAATACTAATTCTGGGTTTCTTAAACCAGTACAACTTTCTACTCAAATGGCTAAATTTTGTGGTTGGGATTCTAAAGAATTACGATCACGGGTTGATGTTACAAAACATATTTGTAAGTATATCAAAGATAATGAGCTTCAAAATCCTTCAGATAAAAGAGAAATTCTTGCTGATAAGAAATTATCTAAATTACTTGGATATAACGCTAAAAAAGACCCAACACCTCTCACATACTACAGAATTCAAACTTACATGAAAACTCACTTTACTAATCCTCCTAAAAAAGAAGAAAAATAAATGGGCTTGTAAACCGGTAAAAATATTAATAATAAATGATATTATTAATTGTTTATAAAGACTGTTTCACCGGGTGACACAGGATAAAAATTACTTTGACCCAATCTACTGGCAGAAATAAGTGTCATGACTACGCGCACCTGGATTAATATTTATACAACGGAGACCATCACAACACTGGCCATAACCACACTTCCCATTCTTTGGAACACACGCCGCTTTAGGTGGATTACATGGTTTATATAAATTATATGCAACTACTGGAGTTTTATATCCAGGAATAGGGCAATTTCGGATACGATTTTCTAACATTTTACCTTCTATACCATTTCTTGTGGAACAATAATTAATTGCTCCTCCGAGAGAGCTATATTTTTTACCTGCTCCGGGACAACATTGACGAGATCCTATATCCCACTGCTGAGTTAAATGAACTGGTCCAGCGCAATTTCTGGAACTATTTTGAGAGGTGCAACATCCTAGATTATCAGTGATACAATACGAACGCCCGCAACCTGTGAAGTAATTTAAAGGTGATATTGACATTTATTATTGAACAATAATAAATTTTTTATAATAAATGGATTTAGATACACTACTTTTTAAATGGAACGAATCTAAACAACAACTAGCAGCACTTACTAAAGAAGTAAATAGATACAAAGGGGCGGTTGAAAGATATATGGATAGAAAAAATCAAAATATTATTAAAGGAAAAGAATTTACTGTATCTAGAAGAAATAACACCAGACACCATTTATCCAAGTCTAATGTACCACACGATCTATGGGAAAGATACTCTACTAAACATCACTATACTTCATACCATTTAAAACATCGTTAGGTAGGAATTAAACATAAAAGATTTTTATTTATATGAATCATCTTTAACAGAATATGAGTTAAATCTAAATCTCCTTCTCTAACTAATTTTTCCACTTTTCCCAAATCTTTTTCTATTTTATTTTTTATCATACTTTTTATTCCAGAATTTTGTATATTATTTCGTTGTTGAAGTAGTGCTTCTTCATTAAGAGAATTAAAACAAATTATATCATCGTCTAATAATATTTTAATCTCTTCTCGAAGAATTAAATTTTTAGAATATCCCAAGGGTGGAGATATTCGTGGATCGTAAAATGAATGTAACACTTTTTCTATACGTTTTAAACCCATTTCTTTTTTTTCAGACATAAGATATTTATATAATTTTATATAAATGTTTAAACATTTTATTTATTAATAAAAGAATGCCCCTCATCAAAGGATTTAAAAGTACCACTATTTGGAAAGCATTTTTACTTAACTACATTAGTAATTTTTATTGCTATGACTGTTAAAAGTCAATTTGATCGTTATCAAGACTCCAAAACAAAAAATATAATCAAAGTAAAAATGACATTTAAAAGTGTTGTATTCACTTTACTTGCAACTTTTTCAGCTTCTATGTTAGCATTTATATTTATGTATTTTCTCGTTGGGTACGGTGGTGGCCAACTCACAAATAATGTCCAGAAAAATTAAGATTATATCCTTCTCCTAGAAACTTTTTTTATAGATCTCCTTCTCCTAGAAACTTTTTTTATAGATCTCCTTCTCCTAGAAACTTTTTTTCTATTTAATTTAGTTGTTGAAGGAGGTTTAGATCTTTTAATAGTTATATTAAATTTGTTAGAAGTTTTTCTTATAGCCCCTGATAAACTTGGAGAAGACCATAAAATCCATTTAGACCAAAAACCAGCAGTTTTTATTCCAGATTTTGTCCAATTTTCTCTAGTTTTATGTCTAGATTCATATCTTTTCATTCTATCTTTATCTTTATGTTTGGTGTAATCTGAATATCCTTTAGCCCCGAAATTTACAGTTTTTATTTTCTTCCCGTTTTTATAAATAAAAACTGTAAATTTTTTCTTTGAAGTTGGAGATGTTTTTACTAAATAAACAGTGATTTTCATTTATTTAGTAAAATTTTATTTTATTTTATTTTTCATCTTTTACTAGTTAGTGAAGGAGCAGAAATAGATTTTTTAATTTTTTTCTTTTTATTATAAAAATTTCCAAAATTATGACAGACATCTTTACGAAATTCTCTATTTTTCATAACACTATCTAATATAGAAATTTTTTGAAACCCGTTTAAGTTAATATTTCTCTTATGAGCCGCTTTCTCTATTTCCACATATAATTTCATAAATAAAAATAATGTTTTAATATCTATATCAGTTGAAGCATAAGTATCAAAAATTTTACGAAAAGAAGGATTCTCCAATAAATCGCTAATATTTCGATAATGACTATTTAGTTTATAAACTTTTCTTCCGTTATACTCAGAACTCTTAAGACAAGAATCTAATTTATCAGAAGTAATATTTAACGATAGGATGTCAGACATTTATTATAGTAATTTTATTTTTTTAAAATTATAACAATAAATGAATGATAACCCATTAAATTGGCCTGACTGTACTTCCCTTGATAAACAATGGAAAAATCCCTCTCTGGAAATAGAATGGAAAAATTGTGTTTCTCCAAATAATGAAATATATTCTAACCCCCAGTGGAAAAATCTACCTATGAAAGAAAAGAAACAGAAAGTTACTAACATGTGCTGTAAAGAAGTTATGCAATGTTCAGGACGTAATATATGGTTAAACGATAAAAAAAGATCGTGGAATAAAAATAATAAAATACAAAAATATAATTGCCCTAAAGATAATATTTTACCACCAGAACCACACTTTGGAATGGGAATACTATAACGAGAGAAGTATTACGAATCTATTTGCACCTCAGTGGTATTCATCATCATCGCAAATATACCCCAAGCTAATAAAGGACACACCATCATTTTAGAAAACTGATTTCCTTGTGTGAAACAACATAAAACAGCAGCTACTGCAAATATTAGGACCCATGAAGCTCCTTTACTAGAATTAGCGCAACCATATACATATATCCAGACTGCTAAAGTAATTGTTGCTATAGAATAAGTTATTATAGGAATAATTTCATGAGAACTTTCTCTCACGGCAATAACCCATGATAAGCCAAATAAAATAAATAAAATAGCCCATATAATACCAAAGGCTACCGCGGGAGGACGGAATTTAACATCTTTACCAGCTTTTCTAAGAGGACAAATAGCTTGAATACTATAACCTAATACTCCTGGTATTAAAAAAAATAAAATATCTTTCCATGTTATTTTCATTGTTTATTATTTGATGAAGAAAATTATAACTTTATACAATAAATCATAGTTAAATGAAAAGGACGCGTATAAGCATCTCCACCACTATCTATTACAACATTAGACACTATAGTATTAGCATAACTAAATTGAGGATCATCTGTAACCCCAGGACCTGTAACATCGCCAATCCCATCCCCGGGAGCCCATATCATCTGTCCTGTATCATTATTTTCTAATTTTAAATAGGGTGTCCCTTTTAATTTAGGTAATACTAATGAATAACTTTGACTTGAAGAATCAGTTGAAGCTGATAGAGTTATAGAAGAAGTTCCTGATATAACTATCTGAGTAGGAACCAGATAATGGATAAATTGCAAATCCAGTATCTATTGTAGACATCTTATATTCTTTATATTCAATCTAATAAATTTATTAGATTGAATAAAATGTTACCTTGGAATATAGAATTACATATTATATCTTTTATTAATGACACCCACATTGCTTATGTATGTAAAAAATGGAAAAGATATAGATCCAGAAGAATTAAAAATGCCGCACTTAAAATATCCAAATGGTACAAAATACGTAGAAACATCAGAAGATCTCCTCCTACTATATGGACTTTTGTAAGACGACTTATAGAACAATATTCACCATCTCAATTAGAACACCTACCTCAAATTATGGTCAATTCATTACACCTTGAAAATAATCTTATAGAATCATGGAACGAGATTCTAGGAAGTAAATTAAAACTTATTTATTGGATTATTAACGTTCCTATACCTTTAGAAGATTGGCTATATATACATATGAATTATTTGAATTTTATATAAATTATCAAGATATTATTTATTATGCAATATATTTTCTATAATCATTATCACTATTGATATTAACCCAATTATCCCTATTCCAACTCCAAGACTTATCGCTATATTACGTCCTAATTTAGACCGGGGTTTTGGTGGAGGACCAACACACTTATCCAAGCAAGTAGTTTTTTCATAACATCCGAGATCTTTCCCCACTATACAATCATCCACAGATGAACATATCCAATCCGGATTTCCTGAACACATTCTACCTAGCTGAGGTGGTGATGGCGTAGGCGATGGTGTGGGTGATGGTGTGGGTGATGGATGAGGTGATGGCGTAGGTGATGGTGTGGGTGATGGTGTGGGTGATGAATGAGGTGATGGCGTAGGTGAAGATGCTTTAATTGAATAATAAGGCGTAGAAGAATTTAAATAAGTATTATTCATCATATTTTTATTTATTTTATTTATATAAATAAAAAATTGAAAAGTAGAAAATGGTCTAAAAAAATAACAAATACTATAAAATGTCTAATAATACTCAACTAACTCCAGCCATTGGCTATGATACTAAATCCATGATTTTTTCTGAACCTCAATCAGGATCTATTCCGGGAAGTACAATTACATTTAAGAGAATCCTTATTCAAACAAAAAATCCTGACGGTACTGTGGGCGATTTAATTATTCCCACAACTAAAGTATTCTCTTTTGGACCATCAGAAAGTCGTGATCTCGCTACACAAAAACTAAATGGTTACGTAATGCCATTGTGTCTTTATACACGAGATAATCCTCAAAAAGAAGAAGTAAATTGGGTCGAAAGTTTTAATAATATTGTGGAAGAATGTAAAAAACATTTAGTTACTGAAGAAACTAAAAGAAAGATTGAAAAATATGATTTAGAATATGTCGAATTGAAGAAAATGAACCCTCTTTATTACAAAAGAGAGAAGGGTAAAATTGTTCCTGGAACTGGCCCTACTCTATATGCTAAACTAATTCGCTCTAAAAAACTAAATAAAATTATTACTATGTTTTACAATTTTGACGGTGAAGAAATTAATCCACTTGATAATATCGGTAAATACTGTTTTGCTAAAGCTGCTATCAAAATTGAATCTATTTTTGTTGGTAGCAAAATCACCCTACAAGTTAAACTCTACGAATGTGAAATGAGACTCATTGAAATGGGAATGCCTCGGCTTTTGCGCCCTAACGCTAAAAAAAGAGTCTTGACATCCAAACAATCTTGTCCACTTCTCTCCGAAAGTAAAGATGGAGAAGAACAGCTTTCTGATGACGCCGGTGAAGGTAGTCTCGCCGAAGATTCAGACGATTCAGATGTTGTAACTTCCCCAAAAGTAGTAGTAAGAAAGAAAAAAACTTCTACTTTAGTAAAAGATAAGCCAGCAACAACTAAAGTTGTAAGAAAACGTCGAGTTAAAAAAGTAGTTGCTCGTGCTGCCACATAAACTCAATCAGGATAATCATAAACTATATAAACTATAAAAAAAAAATAATAAAATTTACACATAATTTTATTATAATCTACTAAACCTTAGAACCCTTGCTTATCAAACGAATTATCTTTGAGCAAAACTCACTCTCACGACCATTTGCATACTTATGAATCGCCTTAGCCGCCTCCATGAAATCAAAATCAGTATTATCCATCTCTTCTTCACTAAATTTATCTAATAATTTCTCATAATGATCCTGGCACAACTTGTAACTACGATCTTTCAAGGCATCACACAACTTCAACATCATCTTACGAAACCCGGGATCCTCCACTATATCACCCTCCTCATTCTTATACTTTATCTTATTACGAGCCACATCAACACAAATTATACGATCCTTAAAAGGAAACTCTAAAGCATACTCTGCATACCCCTCAGGACCCTTCACATGGTGATCCAAAGTTAACATTGGCACATTTTCCTTGATACGATCAATTCTTAAAGGTTCCATTTGCTTTATGTAATTATTAATCTGAATTGTCTTATTACTAGTAGTATGAGTAGGTCTAGAGACAGCTTTAATAGCAACCTGGGTCAGTTGATTTTGAAGGTCTTTGACTAACTTCTTTTGCTCTTTTAATTCTAAATTATTTTTTTTTATTTTCTCTTTAAGAGAAGAAATAATTATGTCTTTCTCTTCCGTTTTTATTCTTATTTGATAAGGAATACAAGATTCTTTATGACTACTTAATCTATATTTAGTAGTTAATTTTTTTTTACAATCTTTACATTCAAAGAAAAAATTAACTCCTTGTATTTTTAAACAATATTTAGCAGTTTTTTGATGAATTTTTAAAACTTGTTTACTTTTGAATTTATTATTACAAAATTTACATTCAATCATTTATTTAATATAATATATCTTTTAAATAAACTACAAAATTTGTAGTTTATAAACTACAAAAAATAACAACTTTTGTTAAATTTTGTTATTTTTTGTAATTCAGTTTAAAACTGAAATGCCTTGATTTTTGGACTTTTGAAAAAAAATCGGGTCGGTTACAAAATTTGTGTAGAGGCCTATTTTGATTTTGGAGAAATTGCTTATTTTGAAAAATTCCAATTTAGACTATTTTTGGATTTTTAAAAATTTCTAGGATTTTATAATTTTTTGAAAAAATCTAAATTATAAAAATTATTTTACGAAATCTATACATTTTTTTATTATGTTTGAAAAATAATCTATTTTTTCATTTTCTGGAAGAATAAATCTTTCTCTATTGGCTCGTTCTCTACATTCGCTAAGATTATTAAAAACAAGTCCTTCTACTAGACTCATTTTTTCTTTATTAGGGCAAGAAGAGTAGAATACCACTTCATGTTCATCGGTTTTATTGTAGGTAGATAATCGGTTGGTTAGATTAGTAGCTTTACCAAGTATATAACGTCTTTCTTTTTTTAGTCCAGGAGTAGTAAGAATATAGATGACATTTTGACCTTCATATTTAGTACGACCTTGTTTTTTAAGATATTTTTTGTTTAGATGTTCTACTTTATTCTTACCGTCTATAACATATAATTCAGCTAAGCGTTGATAAGAATCTAATAGTTCTTTGTAGTCATATTTCATAGTAGTTATATTTTTCTCATATAAATCCTTATTTGATAATAAATTGGAAATATATAAATTTTTAGTGGATAATAAGTTAGTAAGTTCTGTTATTTTTTTTTCTTGGTCAACTAATTTTTCAGTTTTTTTACATTTCTTAATATGTCTTTGATAAACAAATTTTCTATAAAAAGATTTATTACACCCTGTACATGTAAATGTAGCACTATCTTTTCCTTGTATTTTTAAACAATACTTAGCATTTTTTTGATGATATTTTAAACTTCTTTTACAAGAAAAAACACTTTTACAAAAACCGCATTTAAATTCTGTCATTTATTTTAAAATACAAATCTTTAAATTTAATCACTAAAATGTGATTTTAATAGTGATTCACATGATGATTAAAATAAATATTTTAGTTTTATATTATAAATTCGTAAGTAGACATACAGATTAATAATAGTATTATTATACTAGTTATATTTTTTTTGTTTATATTTGTTACACAACAGAAAGAAAATATTTCTAAGGTAGAAGATGCGGGAGATGTATTAAAGTATATTTTGGGATTACAATGGTCTGATCCTGTAAATTGGATCATAGACGCGTTTAAAGAGGGTTAAATAATTTGTTTATTTTTGGAAGGTGTGGCTGTTCTTCCCCATTTTCCTTTTTTAATTTTCCATTTCCATCTGGAATGAATGCCTCTAATTTTCCATATTTCGTAAATAAAATTAGGATCTCCGTTAATTTTGAGCCATGGTCCCATTTTGGTGTGATGGGGGAGATAAGTGATAAGATATTTTCTTCCTATGGATAGATCAAATTTATATATGGAGCAGGCCATTTTTATTTTATTAAAGTTAGTTTAATATAAATATTATATAAATGAATAAAATAATTATATTAATTATTACTTTAGCCATTTTAACATTAATAATATTAGGTTCTATTTTTCTAAAAAGAAGTCGAGAAAATATTATGACACCTTTGAAAATAAAAAACCATAATATTGCTAAAAAAGAGATGATTAATATGTTTCGTGAATTTGTAAAACTTTGTGATAAATACAATATTAATTATTGGGCTAATGGAGGTACTTTTATTGGAACTGTGAGGAATAAAGGTTTTATTCCTTGGGATGGTGATGTTGATATAACTATGCCTTCTAGTGATATTAAAAAATTAGAAAAGGTTGTTACAGAATTATCTGGTTATATGTGGTATCAAACCAAGTACAATGATCCTAACTATCTTTCAGATATTAGAAAAATTAGACATCTAAATTACCATTATGATGATCGATCTAAAAAATGGCATAATGGAATACAATTGGATATTTTTGAAATTAGTGACAATATATATAAAAAAGGTCGTAATGTAAAATATCCATCTTATTACCTAAAAACAATAACACATGATGATATTTTTCCTCTTAAAAAATTACAATTTGAAGATTTTAAGGTTAATGTTCCCAATAAATATAAAAAATATAGTAAACTATCATTCGGAGATTACCCACCTAAAAATCCACCATTAAAAAACCAAATATGTCATGAAGGTGATAATGGTCTAAGTACTTGTAATTTTCTTTTAGAAACACCGGAATGGACTAAAAAAATGTACCCTAATTTATACAAATAATGATATTTTATATTTATTATAATAAATATGAAAGATAGGTTATCTCATCGTAGACGAAGGTCCCGTAAAAGATCTCGTCGAGTATCAAGAAGACGAAGGTCCCGTAAAAGATCTCGTCGAGTATCAAGAAGACGAAGGTCTCGTAAAAGGTCTCGTAAAAGGTCTCGTCGAGTATCAAGGAGACGAAGGTCTCGTAAAAGATCTCTTAAAAAATATATAAGACCAAAAGGCAAAACAGGGAATGAAAAGAAAAGATTTAAAAAAGTTCTTGAATCGGCACGAGTTGCATTAAATAGTATTAAAATGCCTTTCCATATATCTGATGGTACAGCTTTAGGAGCTCGTCGCGAAAGAAATTTTATAAAGAATGATCATGATATAGATTTAGCAGTTTTTAAAAAAGATGCAAATACTGTATCAAAGGCAAATAAAATTATTAAATGTATGAAGAAACATGGATTTAGATTAAAAAATAGATTAGGAAATTTAAACATAGGTTTTGAATGTCAGTTTGAAAAAGATAGAGTACCTTTAGATATATTTTGGGTAGATACGGAAGGAATTTATAA
>Ga0222719_10004238_pt1 | contig 12601 bp, 6 predicted proteins | sample C33_34DmetaG_FD_165039 | JGI IMG/M metagenome (GOLD analysis project Ga0222719, IMG submission 165039) | Estuarine water microbial communities from San Francisco Bay, California, United States - C33_34D | ecosystem: Environmental > Aquatic > Marine > Unclassified | place: USA: California...
TGTACGATTTAACGATGGGCTGCAAAAGATTGAGGACGGTGCATTTTGGAACTGCAAATCATTAACAAGCGTCACAATACCATCTACTGTAACTGAGATTGGTGCTAATGCATTTCGTGGATGCAGCAATTTGAGGGGGGTTGCATTGAACAATGGATTGCAAAAAATTAGATCAGGTACATTTTTCGGCTGCATATCCTTAGAAAGTTTCGCATTACCATCTACTGTAGCTGAGATTGATCGAGGAGGATTTTTTGGATGCAGCAATTTGAGAGAGATTACATTCAATGAAGGGCTGCAAAAGGTTGGTGTGAGTACATTTCGCGACTGTTCGTCATTAGAAAGTATCAAATTTCCGTCTAGTCTAGTTGAGATTGGTATTTATGCATTTTTTGGATGCAGCAACTTGAGAGAGGTGACATTGAATGAGGGGTTGCAAAAGATTGGGGGTCGCGCATTTTGCAACTGTTCATCATTAGAAATTATCAAACTCCCGTCTACTGTAACTGAGATTGGTTCTGATGCATTTCATCGTTGCAGCAATTTGAGGGAGGTAGAACTGAATGGGGTTCCCCAGTATTTGCACAACGAAGCATTCAGCAGATGCGATGCATTGGAAAGATTTCTATTTCCAATCATATCACATCGTCTTGTGAATATTATTCAGACTAGCCATTGGGAAGAACTGGAGGATAAGGTGAATGAAGTTCGTGGGGTTGTACAATGGGAAAGTGATGAGTTGTTTGTATCTACAGCAATAGATGACAACTGGATTGGAACAAAAAGAGATCTTGGCAGGATCACTCGACTAATATCATACTATGAACTAAAGGAGGCAACAAGCACATTTGAATTGGCAATGTGGAAGTCCAAGCTTGATCAAGCGGATGCAACCGACACCACAAACCGCGCTGCATATCGAATTGACGTGCCTGGGCCAGTCAAGGATACAATGTTGCAATATCTAGATCAAATTTGATAGGTTATAAATCTAATCATCTGATGTGTTGTGTTTCGGTCGGGTATCAATTTAGTTAGTAGCCCCATAGTTAAGCCTGCCGCCACGAGGATTTTTTTGATACCCAGGTATCAATCTCGTGGACAACCTTAGTTCACCCCTCCTGTAGGTACATAGTAGGCCGCACATTAAGTAGTAGTTAGATCGGAAGGTACGATCAGATCTTCATACCAGATAGGCTTTCCATAATATTATCATACCACACGACGATAGAGATATGATTGTGGCAAGGAGGGTGGTATGTTGGAATTGTGCTGCATGTGGCAAGGAGGGTGGTAATCTCAACACGTCAATCAGCACAGCTTATGGCACTGTTGGCTAGGTCGTATTTGTATTTCCATCGAGGTTCAAGTATACACCATGTACATTTAGTCTCCTGGGTAGGTTGCTTAGTACTGATAAGGACAAAACTAATTTAAAACAGACTATGTCTTTCTTCTTCATTTCATTGTTCAGTTTGCCTGTTGACTTCTGCCATGCGAGTTTTCCTTGTTTGTAAAATATGGTCTTGTAAAGCCTCAGCTCGTCTCAAGTACTCGACCAAGTCTCTCGAGGGAGCAAATGACTTCACCATGTCAATCGGTTGGAAAAGATATAGACCCTCAAAAGTAGTAGATCGAGAAAGAACAACATATGGCCAATTCTTTGCAAAATACCCCCACGATGCAATGATGACGTGAGGAAGTGTCATTCCCTGCAGCTTATGACCAGTGATACTATCAGCAAGTACCACTGGAATCTGAGTCATTTTACACTTTGCTGATGTTTTGTATGTCGACAAATCATGATCAGAGTATGATACAGTTGGAGAAGATGTTTGAGGATCAAGTTTGAATCTTCTAGACTGTTGCTCCCTTCCCAGAAGTCCCTTCAGTTTCCTGAGCTGCTTGTGCAAGTCTGATATGGCTGCATCTACAGTGTGCCTTCTTGTTGTTCTAGCTCTTTTTCTTGCTCTGTTGATATCACATGACTCTTGGAGTACCTTGAGATCCCATTCTTTCTCTTTGATTTCTTCTTCTAACTCCAAGATACGTTTACTCTTTGGGTGATACTCAAACTCAACCCAGTCAACATGCTTTGCAGATACAGTCCACACCTTTCTGCCGTCCCAATTCTGCCATCGATGACTAGGTGCATGATCTTTAAGCTTGATTCCAACAACACGGCACAGGGTGCCATTGCCAATGGGGACTTTGTCCTTGAGACGCTTGTTGTCCACTATGCACATACAATGTGCCCCAACATACAACCTCAATGCTGGATCAATATACTTTGAATCGTTCAACACACAGTCTGCATCGCCACAAGTATGTATGATCCTATCACGAGTAAAGCCTCCAATTGAAGATGAAGACTTTTTGGACTTGGAGCTTTGTACAACTGCTTCAATGATGATGGTATGATCTGGAGGCAGTTCAGGACTATTGATCTTAGGGTGTGTGTTTAGAATGTGATTGCGAAAGATTCCAGCTTGAAAGGCATTGCGCTCTTTGTTTGTTGCACATGCATACACCACATCTCCATCAAAAGTAGGAGGTAATGTAACTCCATTTTGTCCAACAACTCTTGTATTTATCTTCTCACGGTCCTCTTGAGTCAAATCATTGCGCCACAACCTCGTTAGCATCTGACCGTACTCAGGATCATCTTTGAATCGATGTATGTTCTCGAGTATGATCACACAATTGATACTATTCTCCCAATGTTGGCTACCATGTCTATCATAAAGTAGATACTTTGCTAGGATTGCCTCAAACTGACGAAAGTCTCCTGAGAATATGATGCTCTGACCCCCAAATGGCTTGTTTGGGATACCATTAAGATCCTTTAGTTTCCGATCTAATTTCTTGATATCATTATCACTCATATAAGATATCTCATCAACCATGAGTATGCGTACATTCGCCCATTCTGTCCTCGCCTTGTCTGTCACCCTTCCATTCATAAATGCTGCACTATGGATTGTGACACCGCGAAAAAGAGCAGCAGCCGATCCAGAACAAGCAGTGAAATAGAAGGACTCGTCGTGCCACATGACTGATACTGCTGCACAAAATTCAAAGCAGAATCTCTGAGCTACTTTGACTGCAGTGCTTTTCCCAGCCCCTGCAGGCCCCGTAAGAAACATTAGTAGTTGGCTCATACCTCCTCGTGCTATGAGTTGCTCTACCAATAGATCCATATCTTCTTTGATTGAGCCTAGTGCGGATCCGAGATACTGCCCAAGTATTGAACTCTTATCTCTTCCCTCTTCTATAAGCTCCAATAGAAATGTGCATGCAATTATTTCATATGCAATGTGCTGCTTTTCATCCAACTTCACCTTGTCTTGTTGTGCAACCTTTCTAGCTACTCCTACTAATGTTGGGATATTGACTACTTCTGTTGTGTCGTCATGCGTAGGAGAATGTGCTTGCGATTGCGACATATCATCTTGTGTAACAACATGCACACTATCATCATCGCTACCATCACTAACGTTGTCACAAGTGTTGATCTCCATCAAGTCATCTCCATAGATATCATCATAATTAGTAGGACCCACGAGGGTTCCACTTACAAACTTGAGAAGAGTTGGGTAGCTTTTGTTTTTGAACCAGTCTTCATCTGAAGCTCTTGAAGGTTCTGCATTCTCTCCCATACCATCTGCCTCTTGCAATGGACGACATCCTGGGCTCTGCAATATTGATTTATCTGAAACAACCCGAGCAGAGATGAGTTTATCATTCGTGATATTTTTTACCTTTCCAACTAGAACATTATGGGACCATCTTCCATTGTGTCCAATTCTCTCATCTTCTGCATCAGATTCTGCATAGATCGATTCATCATCATCACAGAATTGTGATATGTCTGGAATCACAGTCCTATCATCTGTGCTCTTTTGCTTTTTGGCTTCTTCTTCATTCAATTTTGTCTTCATTAGAACTGGATCACGTGCACGCACCCTTTTATCACTCTGCATCATCATTTCTCTATCATCTATGTTTTGCAGAATTTCAAACCCTGTCTTCCAAAACACAGTCTTTTCTCCTTTGAAATATCCAATACGTTCCCTGTCAAATAAAGTCCAGTAGCTTCCACCTATCTCAAGTTTGTCTTTCTCTTCTTTGCGGAAAGGGTAAAACATCATGAGAGCCATCTTTGCATAATCTTTTCTCTTTTCCTCTGCAAGTTGGCTTGGGGTATCAGAATCAAGCTCCAAGTCTCTGAGGAGACAGAGCTTTCCTTCTGGTATTGATACCACTGCTACGGCCGGTAATCTCATACGTTCAATGTATGCAAATTCATAACCAGGATGGTCCTCGTGAAATCTATATCTGTCTCCTCTGTTCTTTTTCTTAGCAACGACATCTCCCTGCTTACCATCATCAATTTCTTTCAAGCTATAAAATTTCTTCTCGTACAACTCAGTGAATTCATATGCACATATATGTTTGAGCTCTGGTGGACGATACAGGTAGTCATCTGAAGTTGAATCAGGCCATTGTATTACAGTGCCATCCTCTTTAGATTTGTTTGTGCGCCTAAGTACAAAGTTGACTGCCTTGTCATCCAAGGTCTCCTCCAACTGTTTGAGAAGTAAATGTTTTGGCTTGTGCGATGCAGAAAATCTAGACCCACCTTGAGCAACAAGATAGTGAGCCATTGTTGAACTCACAACATCGCGAGAAGTGCTAGCATTCATTGCCGACATCATCATGCTCAATCCTTGGACAAAATCACCCTTATCATTGTCTTCTTCATCCTCAATAAGATTTCTTTCTCTTTCCATTTGTAGACGCTTCAACCTTCGTATGAGCTTCTTCATTATTCTTTCTTTCTTTTCACTGTCTTCTTTTTGTGTAGACTTGGAGGTATATAGTGTGAGGTAGAATGTGTTGCTAGCATCACCAATGATGACATTTGAGTTGCAGTTGAATATAGTGCTTATTGGCAAATTGTGTGTGTTAAGATACTGACAGCCGAGTGGACGTCTTGGCAAGATCATCCATGGAGAAGCTCTCTTAATACTACCATCAAGCAAGTACCATTCAAGCATTGGTGTATCTTCTCCCTCCATAGTTGCATCTTCGTGGATGCAAGTGCGTTCACATGCTGCTTGCGGAAATGAACCAGAAGTGCATTCTTGTCCCTTCTTGAAGCATCGTGGGCCATGTAAAGCATAGTGCTCGTTGTCTCCAGAAATTTGGAGTATCCTCCTAACATCCTTCTTGCCCCAAAATGGATCATCATCATAGGAGCCACTCCACTCATCATATGATGTGCGGTACATAGCAATATCATGCCGCTCTCTAGAGAGGGGGAAGGTGAGATTTTCTGATGCACTTGTTTTCTTTTCACTATCTCGCAAGGCATTTTGGTGCCACTCGTTCAAGGTCAGATTGATAATGTCCTGTGGAGATACCTTGTCGCCACATTTTGGGCACTGCATCACATTTCCACTGATGTCATGACAGAGAACTTTATGCCTTGCGTCTCGAAGGACTTGGCGATCACACTCTTTAAAGATGTCTTCAACCTTCTCCTTCCTAACATCTCCTTTGCAGGTGTGCTCAACCATCCACTCTGTACCTTCATCACGATATGATGCACTCATTACAGTATCAATATGTGCTTCAAAATCAGCCCTGGCCTTTTCTCGCTTGGTTTCATCACCATCAAATATGGCATCTCTCATTTGAGAGAGTTTTTTTGACCAAAGAAGTAAATGTGCATGTAATGTTTTGCGTGCTTGTTCTTCTGCTGCCATTCCCCATGCATCAAGTTTGCCTACTATGCCTCCCTCTTTGCCAGTTTGAGTGTCTGGGTCCCAAGCCAGAAGCACTTTCAATACAATTTGCATGACACTTTGAAAGTACAGTGAGCACGCTCCTGGGAAATTAAGCCGTGTTTCTTTGCGTAATTTAAAGTCAAATATGCACTTTGCCTCTGTCGAATCAAGAGATGGGAGCTGGTGCTGTGAACAAGAAAAGTGAGCAATAGTATTAGTGGATACCTATCTAGAACCCTGTCCAGATACCCATCCGGGAATTGAACCCTGTGACATCTTACCTTCTTACCAGGCATTGCCAGCACTTTCACTGAGAAGGTGGCTAGATCATTTGGAGTGACAGTCAACATGAAGGCATTCATACCGTTTCTATCACTGAGTGCAAAGAATATACGTCGCCAGTGTGCAGCAGCCTCAGAAGTATGACCCATTGCCTTGCATGATGCCGATACTGATGTCAGAAGTCGAGAAGTTGCAGAATTGGAAGTGTTGGACCCAGATACAATATCTTCAAGATCTTTCACTGTCAGCTGAGAGATCTTTTCTGCAAGTGGAACTCCGTCAATGTTTGCTCTGCACTTGATTTTACCAGAAGTGTAAGACAATTGTCGATCGAGCATATGGATTGCAATCAAACAAAAGTCCCCTCTCATGAATTGGTCAAGTGATAAACGGCCATAATGTGCAAGACACTTCTCTAAAGATACAGTGTTTCGACGAGGCATTCTAGGACCTCCAAGCCCAAATGGAAAAGCTGTTGGCACAGCATCCTCAAGCAAGAGTCCACTACCACTTTTATAATCCCCACCATATGCCAAGAGTGTGGGTGGTGTTCTATTCAACAAGGACCTTGTAAACTTGAGACGAGTACCATGTACACCTGTATCGCTAGATGGGTCATTGGCACTCGAGAAGTAGTATGTTCCACCGTCAAACTGCTCTTCGATTTTTGCATCCACTGATTCGTCCACGGTGTTCTGCTTTTCGGTCTCTTCTCTAACCAACACTGGCTTGGGACACTCTGCAGGCACTGTAACCAAGTCATACCCCGGATGACCTGATTCTTGTATGAACCAAGTCATCAGATTAGTGTACAACGTTGTATTTACCTCTCTCTTTTTTTCTATCATCCTTTTCTGAGTCGGAGTATATCTTCCACCTAGTACAATATGTATGTGAGGACTGGCGCCAGTGTTTTGAATATCATTCAACACTGAACCCATATGTGTCTGATCCACCTCGTAAAATATGTAGTGGCCTTGTATTGATTGTTGTGCACCCGCAAAGTACGAGAAAGTATATCCATAGGCTCGAGTTGGAGCCAGCATTGCACGCAAAATATCAGTGATATCATCGTCCTTTAGTGTTATCTCTCTTGTGGTACCATCCTTGTTTCGAAGCACGAATACTTTTGGTATGTATCCTATCACAAATCCATTTGCTATTGCATTCTTTGGTGGCGACTGATAAGAGCTATGGTTTGTGATGCTATCGCGACAAGACTGGCACGCCACATATCCACGACCAGTCTCACACCTCGAGCGCTGTGACAGAAGCAATCCAACCATGCCATCAACTTCGTACTGCTTGACTAATTCGGAATGAAGTGGTTTGTACCCATTGTTCATGTAGAACTTATTGTAACTCTCAACTCCAAGTCTAAGCTTGTTCTTTAACAGCTGTTTCTTTGTCAAATGACAGACCTGCTCAGTGCCAATGATATGGCGGTCGCAAACAATGCAGACAAGGGCTTGGAAGACACCTCTTGCACACTCCATTCGATTTGCAAGCTGCTTCGCCTCCAATATCCTCTCATCTTTACTCTTGTCATCAGCGTGTGTCCTGTATCTGGTACTATTACGACGATTAAAACCACTCATCTTTTCTTTAACTATCTTGCGCAATTCTACTACAAGACATTTATCTATAGGATTCGTTGAATGAAATATGTTTGAAGGGATACCACTTGCTAGCAGAGCCTGATCAAATCGTTCCTGTGGAACCTTTGATGGATAGCAATCTGAGTTGTGATGGATATCATACGCCGCACTATCAGTTTCCATTTCGTAATCGTTAGGAGAGGAACCTTGTGGGGGGACTTGCTGCTTAGATAGCAAATCCATCTTTTGTCCATTTGCTACACAATCAGTTTCTTCTTCATAATTGTTAGAGGAAAATTCATCTTCAAAACCACGCATCTTTTGCCGTACTATATTGTCCAATTCTACCACAAGCGACATATGTTTTGGAAACTTGGACTGGAATATGTATGACGGGATACCACTTGCTTTTAATGCCTGAACTGTTAGGTCGAGTGGAACTCTCGCTGCTTTGTACTCTGAGTTGTGATGGATGTCATGGGCAGCGCGGCCGGTCTCTCTTTCATATTCGTTGGCAGAGAAGGCTTTGCATTTCATGTCAAACAACCAACATTCAGCTGGGTGGCCCCATAGGGTTAGCCTGGCACCATGAGCTTTAGCATTTTTAACAACAATCCGAGCACCACATTTGTGACATATCGCATTGTCTACACCATGTTGTGCGAGTGTAGCTTCGCCTTCTGGAAGTAAACCAGTGTCAATAGATTCTATTTCCATAGGAGTGGGAGTGAGAGGTTCATCATTGTTTATTCTATCCATAGCGTATTATGGTATCTCTATCAATGCGCATGTGTCAATCTATGTCACTGTGTCTCTTACTCATAATTCTCAATTTTATGAGACTAATCTACTTTTTGCACATTTGCAAATGAAGAGTGCATGAGCATATTATTGTCCCAGGGCAAATAATGATATCCTATGTCTAACATTGCAAAGATGTGCAAATAATGAAAAGGCAAAATGATCAATCTCAATCGTCTGGCGCAACACGCTGCATGCAGTATTCCTCTATGATTTTTTGACTGAAACTAACACGCCCACTTGCTTAAAACCTGGTATTTTAGTTTGAGCCCTACAAATATCATATTGTACCCTCGTTGACCTATAGAAGTTGTTACAGTGTTATGTCTACCAACACTTTAATTTACGAGTATGTATTTTGTACACTTGGCCAGCACATTGAGATTATCCAAGTTGTCACATCATGCCTATTGAGATCACATAGATTTGAGCGTGATTCCGTCTTTTCCATCACACAAACCAAGCCGTTTGGCACTGGTTACCCAATATTGCCTATTCCCCTTCTTCAAAGGTCTTGATTTTTTCAGTTGATCATACCTACTTTTAATCTTCTTTGGTATGTGATCACATTGTCTGCCATAGTTCACATAAAAAAGGAGTCAATATTCAGTGGTACAAATCACAGTTTCACAGAAGAATAAGAACAACTTACAATATATGATGTCTTTGAAAGCGGATGACACTACGGTAAATGCATTCATTCGTTCTTGGATGCACTGCAGCCATCGATCTAGTGCTATTTGATGTTATATGTTTACACCATTGACAACGGAAACCAACTGTATTGGCATATCTTTGCACTCGCTTGTCATGTTTACTGTTTCTACCTTGCCTAGTTCTAACAACATACCCCTCCAGAATATGTTGGCGAATGAATATGTGCACTTGATTTAGATATTTCTCGTCGTTGTTGGTGTATAGACTAAATTGTTTATCATCGTTGGTGCAAACCTGCGTGTCATTGTATAATGATAATGGCTTCTTTGTTTTCTTCTTCGGCTTTTCAATCTTCTTTGTACATGGGTGATAACGGCGGGGCTTCTTGACACCTTCGGCAATACGTGTGGACTTGCGTGTAGCCTTCTTCTTGGTGATATGATGCTTACATGGTGATTCCCCACCAGTAGATGAAAGTGCGGTTTGCTTGGTCATTGCTATGTCTGTGAAACACAAATCTTCATTCTCTTGCCATTCGAGTGTTTGTTTTATTTCATTTGGTCCCCAGATGAAGTCTCCCAACAATTCGTCATTTAGTTGTATTGTCGGTAAGTTAGTCTGTGGAAGTTGTTCTGTTGAATGTGTAATTGGTGTATTGTTCAGATTGGTTTCTTGCGGATCTTCTAATGCATCATCGTCATTTGCTGCATCTGTAATTGTTTCTCCATTATCGGAGTCTTCATCTTCATCATTTGTCTCAGAGTCTTCCTTGCCATTGCCAGTCAAGACTTTCAATGGAGGCACTGCCTTCCTCATTGATAGCAATGTCTCTGCACCCTGAGATAAAGTAATCCTGGATGATGCTAATGTATTATTTGCTGCATATTCTGTTATTGTTCTAGCCTTTGCAGTTTCACTGCATCCTATCTCCTTATCCGAGTCTTCATCACTTGTCTCAGAGTCTTCCTTGCCAGTGAAGACCTTCATCGAAGCATTAGAAGAGGATTCATCGAGAGAGACAGAGTTATCATCTCCCATCAAAATGACCTTCATGGCATTCGACACACAAGGCATAAAGTTATCTTTTGAGGACCTACCAAAATTTATCTTTATCTCTTCCGACCGTGCAACTACCAATTCATTATCTATTCTAGCCTTTTCCTTTTCATGATGTGCGATATACATACGACATCTATGCAAACCGTCAATTGTCTCTGTATTCATATTGAATGCAAATCTATTCATATTTAATGCAAATTTAAAAATACACTCGAAGCCTGTACTACGAAGGAAGGGTGCCGACTTTTTATGAGCCGTGAGAGAAGATATCAGCGCCATATTGTTCAAATAATGGTCGAGTTATCGACCTTTTTCTCTCTACCATATGGTGTAGAGAGAGAGAGAGAGAGAGAGAGAGAGTCCAAATTTTGCTCCGGAGGTGGTAGCAAATTGAATGTAGTGAGAAACCACAAGAGAAAGATCACGTACTTTACGTTTTATTGTACATAGGTATGAAATTGACGAATAAAACTTCGTTCCACCTTCTAAAGGTACAATTAGCCGACTTCCAAGCCGCAATAGGCTCAGCACACATAAACTCAATATTCAATATCAGTTATTAATCCAAAATCAACTCTTTCATGTCATCGTTGTGCCAAATGTCTTGGGGGTGATATACGAAATGTGCCCAGGAAGAAGGATGGAAATCATATCCAAACTCACGATACGCATAAATAAAATCATCTATGCTTTGTGCAACAGTAAATACGTAGCCCTGCCCCCATGACCGATTCATATACATATCATAGTTTTTCGAGGTGTAGTCCCTCAATTGGATAATATTACTCATTTGTTGAATTGCAGTGGCGTTTAACATGGTTGGCATGGCTTGATGACCTGCAATTGATATCACAATTTCGACCAGAGAGGAGAAAGCCCCTGTCTTGGTAGAGACACCATAGCGTTCAAACAATGGTTTGATTGTACGTGCTACCAGTTCCTCATCGGTCAGGACTCTGAACATTTCATCTGCTGTCTGTGAGTTAATGTCCATGCTTGAACCTGGACGACTTGACCTTGACTCAATGAAGCTGTTTACTGTATCTTGGTCAAGACTCATCAAGTCATCCATGTCGGCATGAGTATGTTTATTGCATGCGATGCCCTTACCAGGTTCTGACATGTTGATTAATTTATGACCGACTTGTCGACCTCTCTTGATGACAGGCGTTAAATTACCCTCATGTCAAAATACGTTTCAGATGGTTCATCCTATCACCCTGCCGCTGCTTTCATTGTTCTGTAGGCTACGAGTTCTGCACCTACCACTATCACCACTAGAAGACAATAAATAAATTTTCAGTGCAACAATAAAACCTAGTTTATGTTTCTTTTCCAATTCACTTGCCTCACTAAGTCGTGAAGTATTAGTCAGTAGAACGCCAGACTCCCTCGGTAATATTCTGAAGCATCACACGACCATCATCAGGAGAGCCAAAGTAAGCTGTCATGATATCATCATTGGCCATGACATCCTCCTTCGAATTATCCTCTGAATAAACCGACTTCAGTAGCATGAAACACTGAACATCACAAACATAGTAGTTAAGAGGCTTGGGGGGGTCAGAGGACAAGTCCTTCTGAAACGCAAACTTTGGTGGAATGGTAAATAAAGGATGCTTCGAGCCAAACTCGTTAAAAACCATAGCAATGTTTTTGCCCATGCTTGCTGCATCATCAGTATCATTGCTTCTTTCTGTCACGAGACATTCCCAAGGGTAACCTGTTCCTTCTTGCCCGGAAAAATTGACCTGGCCATCTTGAGATGGGTCACGGCGAGGCATAATCGCCTTAATGTTTGAACTACCAATAATGCCCTTCTCTTTAAACTCAATCTTCATCGGATTGATAAATGCAGCCTGAGGAGGTTTATGTGCTTTATCAACTCCTTGCCATTTAGTAATATAATGCACGTCAAAGTCGTCAACTGCCGTATTTGACGAAGTAATCCAATTGATGTACTGATTTTGTTTTGTGGTACTATTATTAATAGGTGATACATTAATCTTCTTTTTGAGTTTGGGCGATGGTTGAGCTTTCTTTACTGACTTTGGTGGCATCTTTATTTATGTTTTGATCGAGATAAATCTGTGTATTGTACAATTTTCAACACTTTCAATTTTATGAGATCATCTTTGTGACTATGGACACAAAAGGATTGAGGTTGTTTGTGATGAACAACATGGTTCTTCTGACACTGAAACCATCATCGTGGTTCTTCTGAAACTGAAACCATTCCCCCCATCCCTTGAGCAGGAAAGATTATTCTCTCTGGGAGAAGGCCGTGGGGGGGAATCATAGTGAGCGGGTGCAATCATATACAGCTGTCAACAACATAAAGATGTATCTGGAGTAGCACAGCAGTCAACAATGAATGATACTATAATGATACATTCATCAATCATTAACATC
>Ga0222719_10004242_pt1 | contig 12593 bp, 12 predicted proteins | sample C33_34DmetaG_FD_165039 | JGI IMG/M metagenome (GOLD analysis project Ga0222719, IMG submission 165039) | Estuarine water microbial communities from San Francisco Bay, California, United States - C33_34D | ecosystem: Environmental > Aquatic > Marine > Unclassified | place: USA: California...
TTATATGTTTTACAATTGCCAAACCAAGTCCAGTACCCCCAACACTTTTACTTTTTTCTGGATCAATCCTAAAAAAACGTTCAGTAACGCGAGGAATATATTCTTTAGCGATCCCAATTCCATGATCTGAAATTTTAATTTCCAATTTCTTTTCAGTCTCTTGAGACTCTATTCGAATAGTTTTGTTTGGATTGCTATATTTAATGCTATTTTCCAAAATATTTATAAAAACATCTTTTAATCTCTCTGCCTGGCCAATTACTATTAAATTATTTTCCAATTTATTTTCAATTTGCATTTCACGTTTTTTTATTAATGGATCTAGAATTGATAGACTTTCTTTTACAATTAAGGAAACATTAACCCTATCTTTTGGAATACGATGCTCTTGTTGCTCAATTTTAGATAAAATTAAAAGATCGGAAACCAACTTCTCCATTCTTAATGTATCTTTTTCTACGATATTAATAAAATTTTGAATGTGATTATTTTTCAAATTCTTTAACGAATTTTTGATACTTTCTATTCCTAATTTAAAAGATTGAAGAGGTGTACGAAGTTCATGTGAAATATTTGCAACAAAATCCGATTTTATAATCGATGCTTTTTCAACATCAGTTAAATCTCGAATAATAAACATGCAAGTATAGTCATCTTGTAGAGTCTGATCTTTAATATAGAAAATTTTAATTTTATAAGCCTTGAATATTGGTTGATTAATTTTTATATCAATAAATGTATTTATTTTTTCTTTATAAGTTTGATTGGTTTTTTCTATTAAGTCAGGATCCCTCAAAATATTTGAGAAATACTTATTTAATATATCATTTCCAAATTTTTTTATTGCAGATTTATTTACATAAGTAATTTCTTTCTTTTTATTACAAATGATAATTTCATCTTTAATTAAATCAAAGAATTTAAATGGATTAAATTTTTTTTCAGATTCAGGGTTTAAATTATCATTTTTGTTTGTTTTGATTTTAACAAATAAAATAAAAATGAACCCAAAAAAAATACCTGATAAAAAAATTAAAAATTCATTAATCATAATTTTTTAATTTAAATGATAATTAGGGCTAAGTAAAAAAATAATTTATAAGTAAATCTTAAGCCCATCATAGGATGGTTTAATATTTACATTTTCTATTTTTTTTAAAATATTTTGATAATCAATGTCTGAGCTCATATTTGTTAAAAAAGCTTTTTTGGGATTTATATTTTTAATATATTTTATACTTTCATCAAAATTTACATGAGTTTTATGTTTTTTAAATCTAAAACAATCAATAATTAAAACCTCTAAATTTTTTAATTTTTTTATTTCTTTTTCATTGATTATTTTAAAGTCTGGAATATATGCAAAATTATTTATTCTATATCCAATAGTTGGCATTTCGCCATGAACAACATTGATAGTATTGATATTTATTTTTTTTTTAATTTTAAATTTTTTTTTGATGATATTGCTTTTTAAAACTGCAGGATAATTTTTTTGATTTATAAATAAATATTTAAAACCTTTTTTTAAATTAGCTAAAGTCTGACTAGTTGAATAAATATTTATTTTTTTTTTATTTTTTACAAAAAAAGTCCTTAATTCATTTATCCCTAGAATATGATCAGCATGAGCATGGGTAAAAAGAACAAAGTTAATGTTGTTAATTTTATTTTTTAAAAATTGATCTTTTATGTCAGGGGATGTATCGATTAAAAAATCTAATCCATTCAAACTCACAAAAATCGAGCTTCTTGATCTATAATTTCTAGCATTTTTTTTGCAGTGCCCCCATGAACCATCGATTTTCGGAACACCTTGTGAGCTGCCGCATCCTAAAATCCTTATATAATTTGGTTTTTTTTTATTCATTGTAAAATTCTAGTTATTTTTTTATTTTTTTGTATCCGATACCACCTATCGCTTTTTCTTAATTGATGGCAATAAAATAAATTTATACTTTTATCATACTTAAAAAAATTATAGGGGGAGAAAAAATGCAAATATTAAAAAAAGTTACAGTAGTATTAATTACTCTGCTACTTGGCTCAAGTTTTGCTTTCGCAAAATGCAAAGATCCAAAACAGTTGAGGTTTTCAATTATTCCTACTGAAGAGTCATCATTCGAGCTTGATTTGTACAAGCCAGTATTAAATAAACTTAAAGCTAACACTGGTAAACGAATTGAGTTTTACATGCCAACATCTTACGCATCTGTTGCTGAGGCTTTGATAGGGGGATTTGTAGACGTTGCTGTTCTAGGACCATATGGCTACATAACAGCAAAAAAACAGGATCCGTCAATCGAAGTATTTGCAACATATGCAAAGAAAAAGGGTTTTATGCAAAAAGAAGGCCCTGGCTATGAGTCTGTTCTAATAACTAAAAAAGGATCTAAATTTACAACTGAAAAATCTTTAAAAGGCACAACAGTTGGTCATGCTGATCCCGGGAGTACATCTGGTGATTTAATTCCTAGAGTTGTTTGGGCTGCGCAGCACATGAAAACTGATGCTGATAAATTTTGGAAAAGAGTTGTCTATACTGGAGGACATGATTTAACTACATTAGCCGTTCATAGTGGTAAAGTCGATGCGGGATTTGTTGCAAGCCATCGATTTGACAATGTTGTTTCTAAAGGTCAAGTAAAGCTTGAGGATTTCAATATTTTATGGAGATCTCCTGCCGTTCCCCAGGATCCATTTGTTTACAGTGGTAAATTATGCGATCCTATAAAAAAAGCTATTAGAGATACATTTCTAGATTTAGGAAATGATCCTAGTGCTCAAAAATTTTTAGCTAATTTAAAATCAGCTAGATTTGTTGCAATGACCGACAAAGATTATGATGTGATTAGAACATTAGCTAAAGCAAAAGCAGACTTTAAGAAGAAAAATAAAAAATAATCTTCCCTGCGTTAAGTTAATTTAATGCGCGTTTATAAATTTTTATAAGCGCGCATGGGAGATAGAGTGTAAATTATGAATGAAAAAGTTTTAGAAGTTAAAAATTTAAATTTAAGGTATTCAAAAGGTGGCCCTCAGGTTTTATTCAATATATCTTTTCAGGTAATGAATAAAGACTTCTATGCAATTATTGGACCAAGTGGTGCTGGAAAATCATCTTTAATACGATGTATTAATAAGCTCGCTAACCCAAATAGTGGAGAAGTAAATTTTAAAGGTGAAAGTCTTTTGAATTTAAAAGGTCAAAAATTGAGAAATATTCGAAGACGTATTGGAATGATTTTTCAAGAGTTTAACTTAATAGATCGTATGTCTATAATTGATAATGTGCTGACAGGACGTCTTGGTTATATGAACACTTTTACTAGCTTATTTAGGATGTTTAGTAAAAAAGATGTTAGCAGAGCACTAGAGTTAATTGAAAAAGTTGGTTTAAAAGATTTTGCAAATAAAAGGGTTGATCAGTTAAGTGGAGGTCAGAGACAAAGAGTTGGTATTGCAAGAGCTTTAATGCAAGAACCTGAAATGTTGTTAGTTGATGAGCCAACCTCAAGTTTAGACCCAAAAATTGCTGTAGAAATGATGGAGCTTATAAAAAATATTGCAGACGAGCTTAAGATACCAGTTTTATGTAACATTCATAATATCGATCTTGCAAAACAATTTGCGAATAAAATTTTGGGTTTGCAGGATGGTAAAAAAAAGTTTGATGATGTGACCGGAAAATTAACTAATGAAGTGTTACAGGATCTTTATAAGTATGAAATATTATAGATTGTGGAATAACGATGTATCAACTAGCAGTTAATGATTATTATAAGCAAAATTCATCAAAAATAATAAAAAAAATATTTTTTTATTTATTTTTAATAATAGTAATTTTTTTTAGTATTTATTTTATAATACTTCTTGATACTGATTGGCACCGGATTGGATCATTTCAAAGTATTTTAGAACAATTATCTTATTTTATCGGACTTGATTACAGCATAATGCCACATTTAATAGTCCCTGCCTTTGAAACATTTTTAATGGCTTGCCTGGGAACAATGCTTGGGTTGTTTTTATCCTTACCGGTTGCTTGGCTTGGAGCCAAGAATGTGACTCCTTTTGGTATGCTAAGTTTCAGTTTTGCAAGATTTTTAATGACTATTAGTCGTTCTGTTCATGAAATAATCTGGGCATTAATTTTTGTTGGAGCTGTTGGCCTAGGAGCTTTGCCAGGTATTCTTGCACTGGCATTCAGATCTATAGGTTTTATTTCTAAAATTATCTCAGAATGTATAGAAGGTGCAGATAAAAAACCAATCGAGGCCATTCGTGCGGCAGGAGGATCAGGTTTTGATGTTATGTATTATGGAATTATACCACAAATTTTACCTACTGTGGTTGGCACAATAATATTTGAATGGGATATAAACATTAGAAGATCTGCCGTAATGGGTTTGGTAGGAGCTGGTGGACTGGGACTGGCTTTTTTTAGACAAATGCATATGTCTAATTATCCAGGGGTATCTACCGTTATCATTTTTATTGTTGGATTAATTATTATTGGTGAAATTGTTTCACATTTTTTAAGAAAGAAGATCATTTAGTTATGCAAGATGTTTATAAACGAAATAATGCAAAAAATTTTATTTTCATAAGCCTATTCTTTTTTTTAATTTATTTGTGTTTTCTTTATTTAGGGATTGATTTTGAAAGATTTTTTTCAGCCCTCGGTCGATTTGGAAGTTTAATAGCAAATAGATATTATCCAGTTGAAATTTCTTATGCTTTAGAGCCTGGATATTTATCCTCTATTTTAGATAGTGTTCAAATGGGCTATTTAGGTTTGGTTTTTGGAGTAATTATAGCATCTATTTTGGCATATCTTGCGGCATCCAACATAACCCCTAGTAAAAAGGTTGGTTATATTGTTGGAAAGTTTTTTATAATATTTTCCCGATCTATTCATGAAACGATATGGACAATATTATTCGTAACAATTGTTGGTTATGGGATGCTTGCCGGTACTATAGCGTTAACAATGTATTGTATTGGTTTTTTCGGAAAACTTTTTTCTGAAGAATTAGAAAATATTGATATGAGATTAGTAGACACCATGAGATCTAACGGATCTAATGAGCTTCAAGTTTTTGCTTATGGAGTTTGGCCACAAGTAAAAACTGCCTTCACTGGTATATTAATTTATACTTGGGACGTTTGTTTTAGAGCGTCAACAATAATTGGATTTTTTGGGGCAGGTGGAATGGGTTGGTATCTGAAAAGAAACGTCTTGCAGCTGGAATATGCCAGGGTATCGGCAATAATATTATCAATTATAGTCTTAGTTATTTTTTCAGAAGCTTTATCAGCTTATATGAGAGATAAGATTTACAAGGAAACGCAGTAGTGCTTAAAAATCACCAGAAAGAATTAATTGATTCAATCAATGTATTTTTAGACAACATTTTAAATATTAATAAACTTTTTAAAGAATTGTTAAAAAATTACTTCAATCAAGAGTTTGATAAGGTTGAAACAATTACAAATGAAATTTCAAAATTAGAGAGTCAATGTGATAAACTTAGAAGACAGGTTGAAAGAAAAATATATCAAGAAACACTTATACCTGATCTGAGAGGTGATGTTCTTGGTATGTTAGAAAATATTGATAAAATTCCAGGTCAAATACAAGCTAACGCCCATAGTTTTAATACTGAAAAGCCCAATATTCCAAAAGAGCTTAATGAAAATTTTTTAAATCTTTATAATGATGCATCCGAGTGCATTTCATTGCTTGTTGATGGTGCTAGGAATTTTTTTATTAATAAAAAAATTACTTTAGAGAAGTGTTTATTAGTCTCTAAAATTGAGAGTAAAGCTGATGTTATTAGCACAGCTTTAAAAAAAAATATTTTTTCTGATAGCAAAAACGGTTTAGCAACTAAAGTTCATTTAAGATACTTTGTTGATATTATGGATGAAGTAGCAAATTTATCTGAAGATGTAGCTGACCGTTTAATTATCTCTTCATCAAAAAATTAATTATGCTAGATATATTACTGATTGCAATTCTAGCAATTATTGTTGGAGCGAATGATGCAGCGAATGTATTTGGCTCTGCAATTGGTTCAAAGATGTTAAAATTCAGAGTTGCAATTACTTTTTTTATTATTTTTATAATTATTGGGGCGGTAATTAATGCAAAGTATCCTTCGGGCGTTTATAAAGATCTATTAATTAATTACCCGAATTTAGGTGATATATTTCTAATAATTTTACCGGTAATAATAATTACATTTATTGCTTTAGGTTTGAGAATTCCAAGCTCAATTTCACAATCAATTATTTTTTCAATTTTAGGTTTTTCAATAGCAAAAAATATGTCAGTAAATTATGATTTATTGATAGATCTTATAAGTTTTTGGATTGCAACACCAATTGTAGCTGTTATTTTATCAATTGTATTTTGTTTTTTAATTAACTTTATAATAAAAATTTCAAGGTTAAATGTATTTCAGATAGATTATCAAGTTAGATTAAGCCTAATTTTATTAAGCTGTGTTGCTGCTTTTGCCCTTGGATCAAATTTAACAGCTTCCATTGTAGGAATTTATTCTCCCTTTTTATCACTCAGTATTGATTTTAGTGGATACCAAGTTTTAATTGGTGAAAAAAAATTATATTTTTTTGGATCATTATTAATTGGATTAGGAGCTTTAATATTATCACAAAAAATAGCTCAAAGTGTTGGTTCGCAAATTTCTAAAATTAAGCCAGTTTCGGCTTTATCAATTTTATTAACTCAAATTGTAATTTTATTAAGCTTTTCTTCTGATTTATTAATTAATCAAATCAATTCATTACTTCCCCTGAATATGTTTGCTATGCCACTTTCTGCATCCCATATCACATTTGCAAGTATAATTGGTGTGGCTTCATTTAATAAATTTCGAGAAGTAAAACCAAATCATAGTTTAAAAATATTAATTTCTTGGTTTACCATACCTATACTTGTAGCTTTTTTGAGTTATTTATTTGCTTTAAATTTTTGAAAGATCTAAAAAATCAGGGATAATGTCAAAAAATGCTTTAATAACATTAAAATCATATCTTTTTTTTAAGCAGCATACATATTCAGTTGCGTAAAATTTAGTATTTTTAATTTTGATAAACTCAATATTTGGAATATCAACTTTTTCACTACTATAAACAAAACCAATGCCAATATTTTGTTTTACAGCTTCGTATATCCCTTCGCGACTTCCAATCTCGAATAATCTTTTTTTAGCTCCAATGTGAAACAATTCTTTTTCCACAAGAGCTCGGGTCTTAGAACCTTTTTCTCTTACAATAAATGTCTGATCTAAGATTTCATCAAATTCAATTGATTTTTTTTTTGCCAGTTTATTTTTCTTTGATACAAATGCTATTAGTTTATCTCTAACAAGTGGTTTCGAGTAAATTTCGTTTTCATCGGATATATCTGCCAATATACCAACATCAATTTCTTTTTTTTTTAATTTTTCTAAAGTAATTTCTGAATTTCCAAATAAAATTGATAGATCTACTTTTGGATATTTAGATGAAAATACTTTTACTAAACTCATTAAATGAATTGGAGCTACGGTTCCGATTCTAAGAGTACCTGAAGTTAAATTTTTAGCAGAGCCTAAAAGGTTTATTGCTTGTTCTCTAATATCATCAATACTAGCCGTAATATCAAATAATTTTTTTCCATATTCAGTAAGGCTTATCCCATTTCCTTTACGTAAGAATAATTTAATTTTAAATCTAGCTTCAGCCTCCCGAATTTGCTCAGATATTGCCGATTGTGAAACATTTAACTTTTTTGCTGCTGCGGTAAAACTTCCTAGTGATGCTACTGCATTAAAACTTCTAATTTGAGTAAAGTTCATAAGAAATTTATATATTAGATATATAGAAAATATAATGGGTGAATGTCATATGAAAGAGTATAGTACGTGCAATTCAAATGTCGAATAAAAATCAAATTACAGTTAACGGGAAAAATTATAATTGGCCTAAAAAAACGACTATAATAATTTGTTTAGACGGAAGTGAGCCTGGTCCCAAAGGATATATTGATACTGCAATTGAAATGGGATTGATGCCGTTTATGAAGTCAATGATTTCTAATTCTACTTATGAAATTGGTAAATGTGCGATGCCGAGTTTTACAAACGTAAATAATATGTCCATTGTGACTGGAACAACACCAGATGTTCACGGTATTTGTGGAAATTTCTTCTTTGACCCCGAACTAGGTAAAGAAACTCTAATGAATGACGACTCTTTTTTAAGGGCACCTACAATTTTTGAAGCTTTTGAAAATGCCGGTGCAAAAATTGCGGTAATAACAGCTAAGGATAAATTAAGAAAGTTACTTGGCAAAAACTTAACGAAAGCTATTTGTTTTTCTTCTGAAAAAGCAGATCAAGTTAACATGAAAGATAATCGAATTGAAAATGTACTTGAATTGACAAAGAAGCCTCTTCCTGATGTTTACAGTTCAGATTTATCAGAATTTATTTTTGCAGCAGCTGTTGAAATTGTAAAAAAGGAAAAATTAGATTTAATCTATCTATCAACAACTGATTTTATTCAACATAAATGCGCTCCGGGAAGTAAAATGGCCAATGATTTTTACCATATGATAGATGGTTATTTGCAAAAGTTATATGATTTAGGATGTGAAATTTGTTTTACGGCTGATCATGGTATGAAAGGTAAAACAAATGCAGATGGATCTTTAAATTTAATTTATTTACAAGATGAATTGGATAACAAATTTGGCAAAGATATCTGTAATGTTATTTGCACAATTACAGATCCATATGTTGTTCATCATGGATCATTTGGATCTTTCGTGACTATATATTTAAAAGATAAAAATATAATTAAAGAGGCTGTAGATTATATTAAATCTATTGAAGGTATTGATCTTGTTCTAACAAATAGTGAAAGTGTAACTCAACTCAATCAACCTAGCGATCGAATAGGTGATTTGGTTGTTACATCTAATGAAAAATTTGCAATCGGTAAGAAAAAAACTGACCATGATTTAACAAAGTTAAAAGAGCCTCTACGTACCCATGGAGGCATGGGTGAGACTGATATACCCATCTTTTTATCAAAAAAAATTGACCAAGGTTATAAATCTAAAGGAACTTTGAGAAATTTTGATATCTTTGATTTAGCACTTAACTATGGATGAGAAATTATTCAAAGTTAAAGGAACTTATATCGCGGGTCAGTGGTACAACTCAGACAAAAGATATGAAGTAATCAATCCCTCAAACAACAAGGTATTAACTGACGTTCCAATCTCTGATCTTAAAGAATTAGAAATTGCCGTTGAAAGTGCAAAAAAAGCTCAAAAAATTTGGCAAAAAACTTCTCTGATTGACAGAGCTAAATTACTTGAAAGATTAGCTAAACGAATTGAAGAGAAGGAAGAAGAGTTTGCATTAATCGATTCTTACGATTCTGGAAACGCACTTACAGGAATGAGAAAAGATGTGCAAGAAACTGTCAATAACATTAGATATTTTTGTGGCTTAGTTAGAGAAGTTAAAGGTGAAACTTTTTCCATGGAAACAAAACACCTTAATTTAACTAGATACCAACCATATGGCGTGGTACTCAAAATTAATCCTTTTAATCATCCCTTTAGATTTTGTGTTGAAAAAATAGCTGCTCCATTATTAATGGGTAATTCTTTAATTATAAAAAATTCTGAACAAGCGCCAATTTCTTCGCTTAAGTTTTGCGAACTTCTTGAAGATCTTTTCCCAGAGGGTCTAATAAATGTAGTAACGGGTGGGCCTGAAAATGGTAAATATCTTGTTGAACATCCAGATATAAAAAGAATTGCAGTGATAGGCTCTGTAAATACTGGGATAGCAATAGCACAGTCTGCTGCTTCACAACTAAAAAATGTGACATTAGAACTTGGTGGGAAAAATCCTATAATAGTTTTTGATGATGCCGATCCAGATTTTGCAGCTAATCTTGCGATTAAAGGAATGAATTTAAGTCGCCAAGGTCAATCTTGTAGTTCAACGTCCAGAGTTTTGGTTCATAAAAAGATCAAAGAAAAATTTTTAAAAGCATTAGTTGAAAAGGCAAAAAATATTCCAGTAGGTTTACCATATATTGAAAAAAATGAGATAGGTCCTATTGTTTCAAAAAAACAATTTGAGAGCGTCATGGCTTACATAGAATCAGGAAAAAAAGAAGGTGCAAACTTATTATTAGGTGGGGATCAAAATCTTTCAGAAGATCTTAAAAATGGATTTTTTATTAATCCAACTATCTTTTCAGATGTTAAAAATGATATGAAAATTGCTAAGGAAGAAATTTTTGGACCAGTAATATCAGTTTTAGATTGGGAAAATTATGATGAAATGATTAGAACCGCTAATTCAACCAAATACGGCCTAACCACAATGATCGTAACCAATTCATTATCGAATGCAATGAAAACGTCTGAAGAAGTTGAAGCCGGTTATGTATGGGTCAATACTTCAGGAAGATACTCGGGTGCCCCATATGGAGGATGGAAATTAAGCGGAATTGGTGTGGAAGAATGTTTTGATGAAATGAAAAGTTACGCAAGATTAAAAAATATAAACATGAAGTGGAATTAATGTTTAAGTATTATAATCCTTCAAATATTATATTTGAAACTGGATTATTAAATAATCCAGATAAATTAAATAATTATATTGGCAAAGGAGATTATTGTATTTTTACGTATAGAGATGAAATTTTTAAAGAATACACAAAAAAAATTATAAAGGCCTTAGGTGAACCAAGATTAATTATTGATAATATTTCTCCCAATCCAGATTATGTTAATTTAAAAGAAATTTCTGAAACTTTTAAATTAAAATGTAATACAATCAGCAAGGTTATTGCCTTAGGTGGCGGGTCAGTAATTGATACAGCTAAATTTATTGTAATGGCGAAGGGGAATTTTCAAAAAACAACATCATATTTGGAAAAAAAAATTGATTTCATAGAACCTACGGATATTGAATTAATATCAATACCAACAACAGCTGGAACAGGCAGTGAATTAACTTGCTGGGCTACTATATGGGATGAACAAAAACAAAAAAAACATTCATTAATCCATCCAAGTTTATTTTCTAAAGTTTCTATTTTTGATAGCGAATTAACTCTTTCTTTGCCAAAAAAAATTACTGTAGAAACAGCGCTCGATGCCATGTCTCACGCTTTTGAGAGCATTTGGAATATTAATTCAAATCCCGTTTCTAATGTTCATGCAATAAACGCTATAAAAATTGTAATGGATAAATTACCAAAACTGCTAGAAGACTTATCTAACCTAGATTTAAGAAAAGATATTATGAAAGCATCAATGTATGCAGGTTTAGCGTTTTCTAATACAAAAACAGCTATATCACATTCAATATCTTACCCTATTACATTAAAATATAAAATTCCTCATGGTATTGCTTGCTCTTTTACATTACCAATAATTTTAAAGTCTGTTCAGGGTTTAGATGAAATATGTGATAAAAACTTTAAGTCTTTATTTCCAATTTTAGAGGAAGCGCCTTTAAGGTTAAAAAATTTTTTTTCTCAAATAAATATCTCAACCAATTATAAAGATTACATAGGTAATGCAAATGATTGGCAATTAATTGTTAAAGATGCTTTTATAGGAGAAAGAGGAAAAAACTTTATAGGAGATTATCAAAGAGTTTTGCAGGCCCAAGACGCACTGGGTTACTAATTTGGATAATTTATTATTTCTTTTTATATTATCTGGAGCAATAGGTCATGTTGCTTGGAATATCCTGTTAAAAAAATCTAAGAATAAGATTGAGTTTACAAGATCATTTACACTTTTAGCTAGTATTATTTTATTTCCACTATTATTTTTTTTTGAGCCGCTACCAAAAGCAGCCTGGCCTTTTTTTATTGCTACAATGATAATACATGTTTTCTACAAAATATTTTTATGCAAGGTCTATGATTACTCAGGTATTTCCTACGGCTATCCTATTGCAAGAGGATTACCATCTTTAATTATTTTAATTTTTACCCCCTTTTTTTTTGATGATAAAATTAATTTTTACAATCAACTATCCGTTGTAGTGATTTCTTTAGGAATTCTTTTGTTAGTATTTGCAGAAGGCAAGTTTAAAAAAATAAACTTCAAAGGCCTTATGTATAGTCTGATTGTTGCAGTGATTATTGTAGCCTATTCAATTGTTGATGCAAAAGGCGCCAGATTATCTAATGCTTTTATTTACTTATTATATTACTTTGCTTTAGACGGTTTCTTGTTTAATTTAATTTCATTATTTTTATTTAAACAAAACAGGGTTAGTGTAAAATTTTTTAAAAATAATTTCAAAAATATTTCAATTGCTGCCATGTGTAGTGCATATTCTTACTTACCTGCTGTATATGGTTTTACTGTAGGTAAAGTGGCTGTTGTAGCGGCCTTAAGAGAAGTAAGTATATTGTTTGCATCATTATATGGTCTGGTCATTTTGAAAGAGAAAGGTGGTTATCTAGCATTTATTTCTGCAATATTAATTTTATTAGGCTGTATTCTAATAAAAATGTTTTAATATTAAAAT
>Ga0222719_10004243_pt1 | contig 12592 bp, 16 predicted proteins | sample C33_34DmetaG_FD_165039 | JGI IMG/M metagenome (GOLD analysis project Ga0222719, IMG submission 165039) | Estuarine water microbial communities from San Francisco Bay, California, United States - C33_34D | ecosystem: Environmental > Aquatic > Marine > Unclassified | place: USA: California...
GGTCATGTGCTTCTCCCGTTACGCGCTCGCTCCCGCCCGTAGCCTGTGCTACATTTCAGCCACGCCTATCGCGTAGCACGCGAAAACGCGCACCAACAGCCTAAACACGGGATGCCAGCGTGTGGAACCCTCAAGAGGTGGAGACTTGGCTTCGGGCCAACCGGGGAACCCCGGCCGAATGCATCGATCACCTGTGGCCCGGAATCACGGAGAAGAAGGAGCGTCGGCGCTTGGAACAGCGGATCCGGAGAATCCGGAAAAAGCTCGAAGAGGAAGGGCTGGACTTCTCGGAGTCTCGCGCTTCCCAGCTTCCCCCACGGGCCACGCTCCACGCTCTACCACCACCAGCTCCACGCCCAGAACCAGCGCCCCCCACGGTGGAGGTGGCCAGCGTCGATCCGGTCACGCCCTCGAGGATGGGCCGGGAGCAACTACTGGCGTGGGCGGTCGATCGGGCGGCCGTGGCGGTGGACCAGACGCCCCCGGACCGTGGGGCCTACGCTTCCAACCTGAACACGCTGGTCCGGGCCCACGCCGAGCTGGCCGAGCTGCGATCGGCAAAGCCGGAAGAGGAAATGGACATCGATCGGCTGGTGGAAATGCTTCAGGCTCACATCAGCGCCGTTCCGGTGGAAGTCCTCGAGCTATTCGTGGGTGAGTTCCTGAGACGGAACCCGAAAGCCCGGATCTCTGCGTGACCATCGGACTGGCTGGCCTGCTTCACCGGTCGATCGAAGCGGGGCGCAAGGATCCCCGGCGCTCCGTCCGACTGACACGGCCACAAGAGCAGTGGCTCGAGGTGGAGGCGCCCCTGGCTGTCTTCCGTGGCGGGAACCAGATCGGGAAGTCTTTCGCTCAGGCCGTTGATGTGGTGGACTTCGTTCGGGGCGTCCATCCTGTCCAGTCGCACGCGGTCCCGGTGAAGGTGGCCGTGGCTTCGAAGAGCTGGAAGCAGATGGTTCCGCTTCTCGGCAAGATCTGGGAGCTGCTTCCGAGCCACGAAGTGGATCCGGCCATTCGCTTCGTTCCCGGCCAGGGCATCAAGGGCTACAAAGAACCGGTGATCCCGCTGGTGGATGGGCCCGGCGCTGGTTCCGTGATCTACCTCTACACATACGACGCGGGAACCCAACGGCTGGCCGGCGCCACCTTCCACCGGGCATACCTGGACGAACCGCCCCCCTCGAGCTTTTTTGGCGAGATGCTTCCACGGCTGAACGCGTTCGGTGGGCACCTCCGGTGTTCATTCACGCCGACGCCAGACGCCCCCCCTCAGGACTATATGAGGACGATGGTCGAACGCTGGGAAGACGCCGGCCGGCCCGTGTCCGGTTGCGCGGGTGGCATGTTTGAGCACCATGTTCCGCTCTCCGTAGATGCCACCACACCACGCGGGGGCCTTCTGGATCTTCCGTGGATGACAGAAGACGACATAGAGCAGTTTTCCGCGTCACTTCTCGAGCACGAACGGGGAATGCGCGTTCGTGGAGACTGGGAGCCGGTATTGTCCGGCCGGTGGCTTTCCGCGTTCGACAAAGCGGCCTCCGTCCACGGCTTCCGGCTGGGCCGTCTTCCCGGTCCACCAGCCGGCGCTTCCCTCTTCGTCGGGATCGATCACGGGGCGGGAATCGGGAAACAGGCGGCCGCGCTGGTGGCCGTCCACCAGGTGGACACGCTCGCCCCCCGCGTCTGGGTTCTGGATTGCCATGTGGCGGACGGGTACACCACGCCGGAGCAGGATGCCGACGCGATCGCGGATATGCTCACGAAGTGGGGACTGAAATACGAAGACATAGACCAGTGGGTAGGGGACCGCTCCACGAACGCCAACCACTTTGAGATCCGGAAAGGGAACGCCCAGCTCCGTACATTCCTGGCCGCGCGCTACCGGCTGGCGAAGGGGAAGACGAAGTGGATCCACACGCCGAAGAAATGGAGCGGAAGCGTCCGCCACGGCTTCCGGCTTCTGAATGCGATCATGGCCCGGCGAGATGACAAACACGCCGAGCTTTCCCACTTCGTGGTCCATCCGAACGCGGCCATCTTCTCCACCGCTTGCCAAGAGTGGAGCGGCCGAAAGGATGACGCCAAGAAGGACATACTGGACGCCGTTCGGTATGCTGTGGAGAGAGCGGTTCGGCTGGGCGAGTGGTCCACCAATCTGAGCACGGCCGCGATATACGCGTGACAATGGAGGCCACTTTGTACGCCCTCGACATCGCCCCCCGGCCCGATCTGCCGACCGCCCACGACGAAGAGCGGTCCCGGCTTCTGATTCCGATGTCTCGCGTCTTGGACGAAGACTGGTCCGATGTGGCGGCCGCTTTCATGTCGGAGTTTATCGCGGAAGAGCGTTTGGCCACTTGGGGGCCCCCGGACACTTCCGATAATGTCTTCGCGGACATTTGCCGCCAGCTGTCCACGCCCGGCCACTACGGACACCGGCCCACCATCCGACACCGGAACCCGGCCGCAAACAAGCTGATCCAACCCGGTGGCCTTCTGGACCAGGCGCGGTACGCCAGCAAGCTACAGTCGGTCGAATACAGGGCGTGGGGCCTGGGAGATATGTTCGTTCATGTCCACGCGCCCAGCTCGGGGAAGGTGGTCCTCCGAGCCGTCCAGCCTCAGAATGTGTATGTGGAACCGTCCGAAGATGATCCATCGGAGCCGGTGGTTCTGTGGGAGCTGCGACGGCGGTATGTGGCGGCCGCTGGCGGAACCATCTGGGCGTGGGATCAGTGGAGCATCCGAGCAGGTGAAGAGCACTTCCGGGTAGTGGCCGCTCAGGATGCACGCTTCATGCAAGACGCCCCCGGCGTGAAGGTCAACGAAGACATCACGGCGCTGATCTTCGGAGAAACCTTCGAGGGGGCCGGCTACCGGTGGCGACTCCGAGACGGATCCCCGGCGCTTCCCTTCGCCTGGTATCGGACAGCCGACGCCGGAAGCCTCTGGCAGTCCACGGTTCGCTATGGCGCTTTCAAGGCCACCCTGTCCGTGGCGGTCTTGTCCACCTATGTGATGCACGCAGCTCGGGACGCGTCCGGATCCACCGTGATTGTTCACGGCCTCGAGCCCCCGGCCACGGACGCCCGGCGGATCGGCAGCGAAGACGCCACGCGCTCCGTTCACCTGTCCCCTGGTTCCATGCTCTTCCTAGCTGAACGGGAAGGCTCTAAGGGCGTGGGCGTGACGACCGTGGGCCCCGGCGCCAACCTCCAGCCGTTGGATCTGTTCCTTCGGGCGAAGAGGCAACAGGCGGCGGAACGGTTCGGGATCGGGGACGCGGCCGCCGTCCAGAACAGCTCAAACCCGATGTCCGCTCAGTCCATGCTCCTGAGCCACGCCAGCCGGCGGGAAGCGGCGGAACAGTCGGAAGAGCTGTTCCGGGCCGGGGATCTGGCCCTTCTCCGGGCGTGTTCGGTGGTGCTCCGGGCCCACGGCGTGAATGTTCCCGAAGACGGCTACACGGTCCAGTATTGGCGGCCGGATGCCATGCCACAAGAGATGGCAGCGAGACGGGATCAGGACGAATGGGACGTGGCGAACGGCTACCGGTCTAAGGTGGATGTCTACATGGACCGCCACCCCGGAACCAGCCGGGAAGACGCGATCCAAGCGTTGGCCCGTGTGCAGGTAGACCAGCGGGCAATCGAACGGGAAACGCTCAGCCTGGACTCTACCGGCCCGGCGCTGGTGGGCGTGGATCCGGACGATCTGGTGGACGCCGTGGGAGAGTTGGCAGACGCGGCGGACGCCCTCGAGGCGATAGAAGCCGGGGCGCTGGTGGACGCGGACGCCATCGCGAAGGCCGCCCACGCCATCTCGGAAGCGGTGGATCTTCTGGCCCGTGGTCAGGCTCCCGATGACGAAGACGGGGAAGACCATGCCACTTGAGAGTGGGCGAGATGCCCGTGGGCCCTTTGTCCGATGGGGCAAAGAGGGGAAGCGGTATTACTACCGCGAAACCGACGAAGACAGCCGGAAGCGGGCCCGTGCACGGGCCGTGCTGCAAGGTCGCGCGATTGAGGCCAGCCGTGGCTCTCGATGACACCTTTCGCCCACCGGTGGCCGTTGCGAAAGCTGGCCAGCTCGCCCTCGAGGTTCGACGGGAGAAGCCGGCCAGTAGACGGGGGATGACACCGGTGGGCCTTCGTCGTGCGGCCCAGCTGGCGAACCGCGAACCCGTCTCCGTCCGTACCCTTCGCCGGATGCTCGGCTACCTGTCCCGCCACCTGGTGGACAAAGAGGGAAGCAGCTGGGAAGAGAAGGGGAAGGGCTGGCAAGCGTGGCACGGGTGGGGAGGGGACGCCGGGGCCCGCTGGGCCGCGTCCATTCTTCGCCGGAATGATTCGGAATGGTTCGACGGGTGGAGGCGCGCCCCCCGGAACCGAAAACTACTCCGCGCCGTTGGAAGATGAAGATGCCAGAAAACGAACAGAAGACATACACGGAGGCGGACATTCGGGACCGCTTCATCTCGAAGGATGTTTTTGCCGATCGGATGCAAGGGAAGACGGCTCGGATCTCCGAGCTGGAAGCGAAGATCGGGGACTACCAGAAGCAACTTCTCGAAGCCCAGCCACGGCTGGCCCAGCTCGAGGAGCTTTCGGCCGAGCTGGCGAAGAGGGACCAGGCGATCCAAGCGGCCGAAGACCGGGTGGCGCTGGCCCGCGCTGGCGTGACCGATGACGGGGCGGTCGGCTTCCTTCGGATGGCCTTCGATCAACATGTGGGCGCCCTCGAGGCGAAGCCGGACGATCTGGCCGGGGCGTTCCGGAGCTGGATCGGCTCGGAAGACGGGGCACGGGCTAACCCGTATGTGGGCCACCTATTCAATGGCGTGGCGACTCAGGCGACGCCAGAACCAGCTCCGGCGAAGTCCGCTCCCGGTCTTCCACCAGTGAGCCGGGCCAGCGTGGCCGCCCCCGCGAAGGCCGGGGGCCCGTTGACTCAGGCGCAAGTCCAGGCCGAGATCGGCCGGATCCGGGGACTGGCTTCCGCCGAAGAGCGCCGGGCCGCGCTTACTGAGCTTCGCGCCAGACAGCTGGGCCAGCGTTGACTCCGACCCGTTGACGCGGTAGCCTGTCACTAAATCCGCTCGGCTCTCCCACGTCACGGGTAGTACGCGGTCGCCTCTTGTTTCACCCCAACAGATAGGAGGCCCGCACAATGGCGAGCCTTACGCAACCTCTCGATTCCTCCACTTCCACCGCCCAGCTCGGCCTGAACCACATTGTGGCCGAAGAAATCCGGATGGAGCTGGCCGAAAAGCTCAATGTGTGGCAGCTGGGCGTGGTTCCGCTTGTCGGTGACTTTGCCGGCGCTGGCACCACCACGATCCGCGTTACCCACGTGGGCGGAATCGGCTGGGACGCGAAGATGGTTTCGATGCCCACCGAAACCAGCGCCCCCACGATGGCCAACCCCACGGCCGGCTACTCGAGCGTCACCCTGGGCCGCTACGGTCTGGCCTTCTCCGAGTCTTTCCAGAACCGGATTATCAGCCAGCCGAATGTCCGCGCTGCGATGGGTGGCGAAGCGTTCCGCGCTCAGGCCGCGAACACTTGGTTCGCTACCTTCCGTGAGCGCGTTTGCGTGACCGGCGCCACTATCTCCGGCTCCGTTGGCAGCTCGGGCACTACTCTCTCCGTGGACAACCTGATCGCCCTCGCTACCGCGTTCAACACCACCGACGGCGCCGAAGATGGGGGCTCGCCTATCGTGATGCTGGATCCCCAGCAGATCGAAGAGGCGAAGGCCAGCGCCCGCACTGAACCCGCATTCCAGGGCGACTTGGCGGGCTTTACCAGCGTTCAGGGCGTGGCCGGTCGTATTTACGACAACTTCCTGGGCTTGGGTATGACCGTCGTGGGCACCTCCGATGTCCAGCAGTCCGGCGGCGCCTATCAGGGCTTCGCTTTCCAGCGTGGCGGTATTGGGTATGGTGTGGCTTCGACGAGCCCCCTCCAGCTCAACGCCGGTTCGAACCCCGTCTATGTGGACGAGTACGGTCTGGTGGTCTACGACGTGGACAACGGCCTGAACCAGCAGACCGCTCAGGTCAACGCGCTGGCATTCATGGGCTTCCAGCTCGGAAGCTCGGACGTGTTCTTCCAGCGCCGCGTTCTGTCCACCACCTGATACCCTCGAGGGGGGACGGGATGGCGATGGCAACTGGCATCGCGTTTCGTCCTCCCGTCCTCCCTCCTTTGCCACCTTCACACGAAGGAACGCCGATGCCCGTGCCCCAAACCATTCAGGGAGCGGCGCCAGCGCCGTCTCCGTTCGCGGATCCATTCAACGGGTCTGCTACTCTCAACGCAGTACCGAACGCCCCGTTCGTGTACCTTGCCAGCGCCGAATCCGGCTCCGTCCAAACGGCCGGCCTTGAGGAACCCACATGGCTTCCTGAGCTGGCGATCTTCCGGCTGGAACCAGGTGTTCAGGGCGTGGAAGTGATCAAAGAAGGCGCCCCCCGCGCCAGCGCGTGGGCGCTTGCCCTCGAGCAACGGCGCCGGGAAGGCTGGGTGGTTCTGGATCCTTCACAGAACGTTCCAGCCGAGTTCCTTCCCCCCGGTGAATCGGCCGGGCCCTACTGGCGCGCGGATTCCGTGTACCACCTTCGCTCCGGAGTGAGCGGCCAGCGCTATCGCGAAGTTTTCTCTCAGCGTCTCCCGGCCCGGCGTGAATCGGCCGCTCCCCGGTGGAGCTTCGATAAGGAGCGATACAACCGGTGGTTGGCCTGGATGGTCACGGAGGGGAATGTGCCTTCCCCAGACGAGATGACGCGGGACGAAGTTCTGGCGCAGCTCGAAGCGTGGTCCAGCTCTCAATCCCGGATTGTAGATCCGGCCCTTCGAAGCCAACAGGCGAAGGCGATCATGGCCCGGCTCGACGCCCACCGCGTAGCCCGTGTCATTGAACCGGACGCCACCGAACCGAAGAAACGGAGCCGGAAATGAGCCGGGAAGAATACTCGCGTGAGGGTATCGACCGGACCGCTCGCCAGCTCCGGGAAAGCGCCCAGCGTTCTGGGCGTTCCATCTCTCACGAAGAGGCACGGCGCCGGGTTGTCCGGGCCGTTCAAACCGACGAAAGAAAGAACGGCCGATAGGCCACGGAGTCTTCCATGTCTGATGTGTTCAACCTCCCCGCCTGGGCCAACGCCATCGCCGGCAACTTCTTCTCCGGCTCGACTGAAACCCTCGCCGCCGCGAAGGTGATGGATTCTGACGACGCCATGATCCTCAAGCTGGATCCCGCTGGCGCAGATCGGGACATCACCCTTCCCGCAGAAGGTGATGTCTCCCCCGCTGGCCAGATGCACTGGATCGTGAACGCAGCAGACGCAGCGGAAAACCTCGTGATCAAGAACGACGCCGGCGACACCATCGCCACCGCCAACCAGAACGAAAGCGCGATCGTCTACAACGCGGGCACCAGTGGCGGAACGGAATCCAGCTGGGTTCTGATCGCCGTCGTCGCTATCGCTCTTTCCTGAATCTGAGGCCTGACCATGCCCGTCTCTGGTGAATCTTCCTACTCCGTCCGCGTGACGGTTCCCGATGTTCTACAGTCGGACCGTTCCAACGCGGTGGCGCTGGAAGTCCACTTCGAGGGGGCATTGGTCGCGCCCAGCTCGGGAACCTTCACGCTCTACGCTCAGGGCTCCACCCCGGTGGTGGACGCCCAGCCGGTGACCATCTCCGGCTCCGTCGCCCGCTACACGGTTCCCAGCTCGGCCCTCGACACCACGAATGCCGGAGTGGAGTTCGGGGATGGCTGGCTGGAAGAGTGGGCGCTGACGATTGACGGCGTAGAATACACCTGGACGCGCCCGGCCGCGCTTGCCAAGCGCCCGATCTCGCCCAGTGTGACCGATACAGACCTTCTGGCCGAATACCCGGATCTGGCCAACTACTGGGGAAGCGGCCGGACGAACGCCCAGACCTTCATCGACTCGAGCTGGCAAGACATCGTCCGGCGCTGGCTTCGCGAGGGCGGGGCGTGGTGGCCGGTGGCCTCTCCCTATGTCTTCTTCGAGGCCCACCGGGAGCTGGTTCTGGCGAAGCTCTGGCGGTACATTGGAAAGAGCGACGGGAACGAAGTTTTCGTGGATCTCTCCGAGAAGCATCAACGCGAATACAATCGCCAGTTTCAGACCATCGCCACTCAGTATGACCGGGACCAAGACGGCCGGGTGGATGATCCGGACACCCTCGAGTCCCGATACGGCGTGATCTCGATCAACACGCCTACCCGCTACTCCCCGATCTATCGGGGCGGTCTGGGCGGGAAGCGGTATCTGATCCGATGACGGCGCCCGCCTACTACGGTCCGCACGGCGCCGCCCTCTGGCGGATCGTGGAAGCGTTGGACGCCCACATAGCGGCCACGGACGCCCTACCGTTTCAGCGGAACGCGCTGGCAAATGACCAGTGGACGCGCTCGGCTCTTCCACTTTCGCCCACCAGCTCCACGCCGTCCGGACACCTCGAGTACAACCTGGCCATTCGTGGCCACGCTCCCACGGGTGAGGCGGAAAGCACCATTTCCGGCGTGATGTTCGAAGCGTCCATCGATCTGGCCTTCGCCTTCCGGGCGTACCATGATGACCAGTGGGCGTCCTACCGGCTCGCCATGCAAGCGGCCCAGCTGGTCCGGAACCGGATCCTCTCGGGTGACTGGTTTGCGGCCGTGGGCTGTCCGGGTCTTCGCGTCTTCTGTCAGGAATCGTTCAACCCGGCGCTCTTGAGCGTTCAGGAGTCCGGGCTCTTGATTACTCAGACCTATCGTGTCCGCCATCTCGAAGGGATCAAACCATGAGCACCACTACTACCCTTTCTCTTACGGTCCGCGCTCGGACTGGACTCACGGCGCCCTACTCCGGCCACGGCGTGGCCGAGTCGGCCTATTCGGCCGAGTGGACCAGCGGGACCGGAAGCAACCAGGCGGACCTGGCCGGAACAGTGGTTCAAGCGGTGGGCGCGACTTCGAATGTGGATCTGGACCTTCGGGCCATCGTTGACGCGAAAGGGGACGCGCTGAACGGCGCCGAGCTGGCCGCGCTGATTATCGAAGTCCCCTCCACGGCCGTGGGCAATGTGAAGGTTTCCCGGTCGGCTGCGAACGGCGCCCCGATTCTGGACGGTTCCACGGACGGGATCGTGCTCACCCCTGGCGGTAGTCTCCACCTGGTCTTCCCGGTGGACGGGGGCCCGGCCCTTTCCGCTTCCGCGAAAGATATCAACCTTGCCAACGCGGGCGCGTCCAGCGTTGATCTCACCATCACCACCATTCAGCGGAGTGCCTGATGTCCGGCCTTCCTCCCTTCGTCTCCCGTGATGTCACTCTTACCATCTACGACGGCGCCAGCCCTAGTCCGAAGTCGGCCAGCTTTGGCAACGGTTCCGGCCTCTTCGACATTCCCGGACTGGACGCCGGAAACTTCGAGGTGGTGGAAGTCAAGAACCGCCAGGAACACTTGGCGCTTCTGAAAGGTGAGTCCAAGACCTATGAGTTCTCCACCGAAATCACGGTGGCCGATGTCGCAGACCTTACCAACCCGTCCTCCCACCGGATCCTCGACGCCATCCGGAAGACTGGCGACTGGTCCAGCGCCACCAGCGTGGAAACGATCGGGTGTGATGTCTGGGCCGTCAAGGTGGTGATCTCGATGTCCAACACTTGCGGGGCATCTGCTACCATCACGTTGCCCAAATGCCGGATTACTGGTGATCTGAGCATGACGGAGGAAGGGCTTCGCTTGACGGTGAACGGCACTTGCTACGAAAGCCCGACTATCGCCTGAACCTAAAAGGGAAACGAGATGCCAGCGTTCCACATTCACCTGTCTTCCGAGCTGGTCCACTGTAGGACTCCACTTCTCCGCCGATGCTTCGCGCTCCACGCTGCGCTGGGCGCGATCGTTACCGACGAAGGAAAGGTGGATTCGGCTGAGTTTGCTTGTCTGTGGAGCGCAGCGCTCGGAGCTTGTCTCCCGTCCGATCTGGGCGCCCCCGTTCCCTCGAAGGTCAACACGGCCGGAGAGTGGATCGCCTACGGGGACCAGGTGGAGCGCTGGGCCTTCGGGCGTGGTGGAAAGGGCCACGATCTTCTCGAGTGGCAGGCCGCGTGTGAAACCGCATGGAACGCCATCGGGGAGAATCTTCCGATTCCGGAAAAGGTGGAGGAAGCGGCCGCCCCTTTCGAGGAAGGGCCGGGGCATGGTTCCGCCGCTTGACTCGGCTGGGAATCGAAGCCACCGGGGATCCGTTCTGGGCGGAAACGCTCAGGCCGGACCAGCTCGAGGCGGTCTATGGCCTGCTTTATGCGGAAGACCTGGACGCGCGGGCAGCGGTGGCCAGCGTCCGGCCCTCGAGGCCCACACCACCACCACCGGCCAACGCGGACGCGGGGGCATGGTCCACCCTGATGTCCATGCGGGCCCGGTGAGGTGATCTATCTACACGCAGTCTGGAAAGTTCTGGCGGGCCTCGGATAGCTTCTTCAACCGGGTGGCGACCTCCACGGATCCCTACCTTCGGACGAAGTGGCGGGAATGGGTGGCCGTCTCGAGGCAACCGGAGAAGGCCAGCAAGCGATACCGCACCATAGCCGGCCGCCTGTCTCGGCTTCCCAGCTCGGGAAAGCAAGCCGTCCAGATCCGGGTGGATCCGAGCTTTCGGAAGAACATTCTGGACATAGCCGGAACGGCCGGGCCGATCGTCACGGGTGAGATCGACAAAACGATGGCCAGCCTGGCCTTCCAAGCGTGGCGGAAGTGGCCAGTGGATCACGGCTTCTCGAAGGCCCTTCTGTCCCTCGAATACACGGTGGTAAACGCTGATGTCCTGAGCGCCCAGCTCCGTTCAAACGCGTGGTATTCGTTCTTTATCAAATCGAAGCGGAACGGCCTGGGCGGGAAGCAGCCGTGGCGCGTGTTGATCTTCGATCCGGCCCCGGACGCGGTGGCGGAAGCCTCTAAGAAGGTCGGGGAAGCGATAGACGCGTACCTGAATGGGAGAAGCGCATGACAACACGCCGAGACATTTCCCTCAATGTGATCGCGGACATCAGCAAGTATCAGCAACAGTTCGCCAAGATCCCCGGCTACACGGACAAACAGGCGGCGAAGGCCGCGATGGCGCTCGAGAAGCGCATGAGCAAAGCGGCCGCAGACTCGGCAAGGGCCGCAGAACGGGCCGCCCAGAAGAGCGCTCGAGAGTTCGCGAAGGCCGGCGAAGGCCCACGGGGACTTGCCGCCAGCCTGGACACGGTGGCGGAAAAGTCCGGAGATGTCGATTCCATCATAGCCGGGCTGGGTGGTGCGCTCGGAGCGATCGACCCACGGCTGCAAGCGGTGGCCACTGGCTTCTCGGACGCGGCCGGGGGAATCGAAGCCGTCTCGAAGGCCGGCGTGCTTTCCATCCCGGCAATGGGAGCGGTCGGAATCGCGGTAGCCGCGCTGGGAGCGGCCTACCTGGTTCTGGCCCATGATGTGGAAGAGGCCGAGAAGAAACAGGAAGCCGCCGCGAAGAAGGCGTTGGCCGCTCAGTCTGCGTTCAATGGCTTCGCGTCTTCGATCCGGGCGCTTGATGTCGAGATCGCGAAGCTCACGGGAAGCTACGACGAGATCGACCAGGCGGCGAAGAAGCGGGAACAATCGTTCAACCGGCAAGCGGTACAGGCCGAGCGGTTCCTGACAAAAGAGATCGAAGCCACGAAGGCAGAACAGGAACGGCTTCGTGCTCTCCAACGCTCCGGAGACGCTTCCGACGAAACCACGGCCGCGCTGGGCCGGGCAAACAATCAGCTCTCCCGGCAAGTGGGCCAGCTCGAGGCGGTCCGACAACGCGCCGAAAACTTCCGCGAAGAGAATGCGCTTCTCCGGGACGAGCTGGCCGAGCGCCGGGCCGAAGAGGAAGCGGCCAAACAGGCCAGCGAAGACTTGGCAGAAGCAGACAAGGCCGCAACACGCGCCGCAGAACAGCGGGCGGCCGCAGAAGCCAAGCAAGCGAACCAGATCCGGGCGCTAATCGAAGCGGGGAAGAAACGGAACGAACAGGTGGAGAAGGATCTGGCGCTCCGGGCCCAGAACGCCAAGCTGGTGGAAGATGCCACGGCGGTGGAGCTGTCTGCTATGGGAAAAGTGGCTCAGGCCACCGATGCCCAGCTGGCGAAGGCCGAAGAGATCCGGGCCCAGCGTTTGGAGAATGCGAGGGGAGACAACTACCTGAAGCTCCAAGCGGAGGAAGAGTTCCAAGCGGCGAACACGGCCATTCAGCTGAAATACGAAACGGAACGGACGGAGCTGTATCGGGCACAGTCCGAAGAGCGGGAACGGATCACCGAAGAGGAAGAGCGACGCCGGGCCGCTTCCGCGCTCTACTTCTCCCAGACAACGCTGGGCGCTCTACAAGACACCTTCTCGGGAATGTCTCAGCTGGCCGCCGAATCCGGGAGCAAAGAGCAAGCCCGGAACCTGTTCAAAGTGGCGAAGGTGACGGGGGCGGCCGTCACGCTGGTGAATACCTATGTGGCCGCCCAGAAGGCGCTGGCCGAGCTGGGCCCGATCGCTGGCCCG
>Ga0222719_10004246_pt1 | contig 12589 bp, 10 predicted proteins | sample C33_34DmetaG_FD_165039 | JGI IMG/M metagenome (GOLD analysis project Ga0222719, IMG submission 165039) | Estuarine water microbial communities from San Francisco Bay, California, United States - C33_34D | ecosystem: Environmental > Aquatic > Marine > Unclassified | place: USA: California...
GCCACACCTCGCAGGGTCGTTGGGGTCGTTGAGCACGAGACCCGCTCGCAAACACTCGGATTTTGGAAGATAAACATCTCCGGAGCAAGGTTGTGGGTCGGGGGTATTTGTATTTTGTTCACTCGTCGTTACCAAAGTGGCCTGACTGAAAGGCACAGGTGTCCCCTGGGAGGTACAGGCTTCCGCTGAATTCATGTCATCAAGTGTATACTCCGCGGTATCACCAATTTTTTTATTTAAAGCATCAAGGGGTGTAATATAAAATTTAATATTATTGCCTGACAAAAACTCCTGCGGTGCACCAGTAAATGAAAAAGAATTCGCCATGTTTCCAATAACGTCCGGGAAACGATACTTTCCAACGTGATTATTGTAGGATGAGGAAATTACCACAGAGTATTTAGCGGTTTTAGCACGGCAATCGAGAGCCTCGTCGCTACTCAACCATTCCCAACGGATGCCGGCAGTAGTGCCACCGAAGCACGTGGTCGTTGCCTCGTTATAAAATAGCCCTTTGCAAACTGTATACTCATCTGATGGTGGATAATTCCCCGGGTCATTCACGCCACCTCCACCTCCACCTGAGGTATCTTTTGGGAAAAGTTCGAGACACTTATCAGTATCAAAGTCGTCTGGGTCGAAGGAGCCTCCTGTGCATGTATAACTCAACCCCGCTGACATGACAGCTGAGAAGAAGCATGCCATCATCATGACCACGATTATCGCGGCATCGTCATCTGCCATTATTATATTATATATATATAAAAGATGTGGCAGATATTTGTTATGTTGTATTTTTCCTATCTGGTGTTAGGTCCACATTGGATTGCCAAGTTGGTAAGACGGGAACCATTAGACATCGTGAAGAATCCCGCCGAATTCCTAACGCGCGCTGTGTTCATAAGTTATGTTGGACTTTTATACACTGCGTGGTTTCTGTACAAACCCTCCATGTCGTCCTTCTTGAATGCCCTCGCGGTGACGGGTGCGGCGACGCTCGCGTACTACACGCGTTGGGGTGCGGAGAAAACGCTCCCAATGCACGTGCTTCTGAATATTTTCATTCTCATCACTGGTAAACAATTTGTCGACACACAAACGTGGGTAACATTATTTTTAGGAATTTTTTATTTAATGTTTCAAAAAAAAATTTATAAATAACTCCCAGACGTCGAGGTTGATTGATTTCATTATACGATGTACATTTACGTTCTAGAACTAGTATATGGGAATTATTACGTTGGTAGAACCAGTGATATACAGGGTCGCGTAAAATCACATTTTGATGGTACAGGTTCTTCTTGGACCCAAAAATATAAGCCTGTACGACTCATTGAAACCATTGAAAATGTCGATGCATACGATGAAGACAAGGTCACACTCAAGTACATGGAATTACATGGAATAGAACATGTGCGAGGTGGTTCATTTTCTAGAATAAATTTAACGCGCGAAGAACATAAAACATTAACACAAATGCTTCGTGGAAATCACGACAGGTGTTTCAGGTGTGGCGAAGTTGGACATTTCGTTTCAGAATGTTCTTCAAATGCGTATGAATCGTGGACGATTGAAGAAGACGACCGACTTCGTGATGAAATGAGGAGTGGTATGTCTTTGAATGAGATGTGCGAAAAACATGGTAGAACAAAAGGTGCTATTCGGTCGCGAATGAAACGTCTTGAAAATACCCTAGTTGAACCACTCTTAACAGATGCCGAAGAAGATTCTACATGTTGGTGTTTGTAATAAAAAAATATAAATAAATAGTAATATGTCTCGCGTCCATATCATTGGATGTGGTCCGACAGGTATGTCTTTGGCATGGGAACTTCGAAAAGTAAACATTCCAGTGACAATATATGAACGAAAATCTTCAGCCGGTGGGTCGTGGTGGGAGCCTGACCTCACGAGACGCGACCTCCACGCACACCGCATCCTTTTCGACAGGGGGTGGGTGAACGCGCGAAGTATTTTGCGAGAGATGAACATCGAGTGGGACGAACTCTTCGAGAAACACGTGGATGGTGTGTTCCCCTACATGTTTAAAAAGTTTCAATTCAAAGACTACCTCGCGCTTCTCACTTTACCTTTCGTGGCGAGAAAGGACCGAACACTTAAAGATGTCCTCGATGGCCGCATGTCCCGCGAAGGCGCTGCTTTGATGGAGCACCTTCCACTCATCATCGATGGCGTGACGTGGGACGTCATGAGTTCCTATGAGATGTTGGAAAGTTTCAACCACGTGGGGTTGTCTCGACAGTGGACACAAAAAGTCTCTGGTAAGGTGATGGGTGATAAAATGTATGATGCATTAAAAACAAATGGTGTGAAATTTAAATTTAACACAGAATTGAAAGAATTATTATTCATCGACGACGAAGACAACTATATCGCAACTTTCTCAGATGATACAAAAATAAAAGACGACCTCCTCGTGCTCTGTGTGGACCACAGCCCCGCGATACGACTCGTGGGTGATAACTGGGGCCCCGGGGCGCAGAAGATGTTAAATGACACCACGTATGGATGCATCAACGTTCTTTTGGACTATCCATTAGGTGCCCCAACTATGAGAGATGATTTGGAAATCGCCACTGAAACTGCGTGGAAATTACAACCGAGAGTGTTGTCCGATGGGAAGACTCTCTCGTGCGTCATTTGTAACCTCACGGATGAAATCTTACGCACCGACCCAGATGCGTTGAAGCAGGGGGTCGTCGAACAACTCCGCGTGCGTCCACCAGACACGATTCGCATCGGATGGGGTTCCACGTGGGATGGTGAGCGGTGGCAATTTCACCAGAGTTCGGGGACTCTGAGTCTCACTGGTCAACTTCCATTTTTTGGACGTTGTTCGCGGGTGGCAATGTGTGGTATGATGTCTGAGAGAAAGACACCTTACGCCTCCTTTGAAGCCGCCGTCGAGGTCGGACGTCAGTTTAGTCACGAACGTTTTGGAACGCCGACACCCCTTGAATCTTTGAAATTGTCGCACATCCTCATATTGTTAATTATAGTTTTTCTTGTCTTACTTATAAAGTAAATGAAATTTAGGGGGAAAGTCGTGACGGCTATGTATGAACACAACGACAAAAAATACATCCGTCTACGAGTGCCTCCCGAAATGTCGCGAGTGATCATAAGCATTGAGTCTAAAAATAATTACAAGTTGAATGCGGGGAATTACATTCAAAAGGATTTCTTTGATGAAACGTTAACACTAAAAGTTCCTTTTCGCTATCGACGTGTGATGTGTTCGATGACGGGTTCCAAACCCTTACAAGAAGTTGTCCCCGGTGACGAGGTGGACGTCGAAGTGGAGTACACGGGGGTGTGGCACGCGTCAAACTATTCAGGACACTCGTGGAAAATTAAAAATATTCACACATATTAGACATGAGTTTGAACTGGAATGAAATTCGCAAACCATTTAAAAATCAGATTGACGCATTGAACATTTCTAATAAGAATGTTTTCAAGAACAGAATAAATAACACGCTCAACACGAGTACGATGAAAAAAATTGTGAACGAGGCAAAGAGTTTTAAAAACAAAAATAAAAGAATCACGATTGCCGACGCCAATAGAAACGCAGTAAACTTGGGACGTCAGAATGGGTTGGCCATGGATGTGACCCGTCGAATCGTCAATCTCGCCGAAAAGGCGGCGCGCGACACGAAGAACATGCTCCAGGAGGGTCAGGTGAGTGAAGCCATGATAAGTGCGGTGGTGCTTCTCACGGGTATCATGAGCATGAGCGCGTCTCCGGTACAAATCGATGCGAATCGCGTTTTAAACGTGTTTCCTCGCGGGCTTCCTTTCATGAAACCATGGCTTTCGGCCACGTACACCCCCGAACGATGGGCGAAGCGCGCGGTGTTTTGGTTTTCGCAGTTCAAGACGAAACAATTTTCCCCCATGTACACCCTTTACGAGGAGGCGTTTGCGACGTATGGCAAAAACAGGAAATCAAAGGTTGGCGAGTACATGACATCTCTGTTCGTGTACAGCTATTACACTTTTATCATGACGATGATGCCATCATTTCCACCGAGTGTGCGGAATTTTTTGAAGGGGACGTTGACGACGTTGTATCAAAAAGCGACGCATCGTTACACACTTTCCGTGGTCACTCCGATTATGTTTATGTTCATGTATCAAGTCTACGTTGAAAAATTAAAATTAACGACGAGTGTGGCTTACAAAATCTACGAAACTCTAGTTGGTTCTTTTGTGGAAGACACTGCGATGAAAGCGCTCGCCACGTCTGGTACACTGGTGGCTCGAAAGGCCCTCCCATACTTTACAAAACTGAAAATCAGACAACTCGCACCCGCACAATTCGGCCAGGCTTTGGAAATCGCAGTGGATACCGTCGCCGAGGCTGTGAATAGAGGTGGTTTACAAATTGGTGAAATCAGCCCGGGTGGGAGAACGTACCCAATGTCCCCCGGTGGCGGTGGTGGTGTCCCGTCTCCCAGACGTGTGCAAGGTACTCGTCGCCGTTCATCTACACCAAACATCCCCATCCCGTACAGCCCGTTTTCGACTCCAACGCAATCCCCCGCGCGCGCGACTCGTCGCCAATAGCGCATTCCTACGTTTCAATAACGGCTTCTTCTTCTTCTTCAATTCGCTCCTTCGGAAGGGCGCCCGGGAGGTCAACCTCCTTCAGACCATTCTTTTGGAATTCGACGAAAACACGTAACATGCCTTCGAGTCTATGAATTTCTTGACTCATTTCAATAATTTGATTTTGTAATCCTTTGATGTTTTCTTCGACACTGACGAGCGGCATTTAATAAATTAAAGTTAATACTCTTTAAATTATTAAATGTTGACGAGAAGTGGATACATTATTTCTGATGGTCCACTCTCTGAAATAAAAAAAGAACTGACGGTAAGACCCGAGGTGAATGGCGATTTTGGATTCCCTCCGCCACCTTTTAGAGTATATCGGAAGACTAAGAATGGAATCTGCGTTCCAAGATTCTACGGAACTTCTAAACTTGGCGAGCCTAGAGAAGACAGACGCCCCCCTCCCGCGAAAACAAACATCAAATTTAGTGGGACTCTCCGCGACGCCACACACCAAAACGCCGCACTCGCGGCAGCTCTCAAAGCAGGTCACGGCGTTCTTTCACTCCCTTGTGGATATGGAAAGACGACCGTGGCGTTGGCCATAGCGTGTAAGTTAGGGTATCGAACGATGATAGTCGTGCACAAAGAATTTCTCGCGGCGCAGTGGGAGGAGCGGATTCGGCAGTTTTGCCCGGGTGCGTCCATCGGTCGCGTTCAGCAAAATAAGAAAGAAACCGACGCGGACTTCGTCATCGCGATGTTGCAATCCCTGTCGTTGAAGGAGTACACTTTCGATGATTTCGATTCCGTCGGGACACTCATCGTCGATGAGGCGCATCACATTTGTGCCAAAGTGTTTTCACAAAGTCTTTTTCGCATGTGTCCTCGTCACGTCTTCGGACTTTCGGCAACCCCTGAGCGTAAAGATGGTTTGACGAAAGTCTTACACTGGTTCATGGGTCCCACATTTTTTGCCGTGGAACGAAAAAATCAAGCACAGGTTGAAGTTTTCCCCGTGAAATACGAGCACCCCATGTTTAAAAATCCGCCACCCTGCACGAGGTTCGGTAAGATTTCACTCGTGAACATGATCACCGAACTCGTGGAATGTCGGCAAAGAAATCAAATGTTAGTGGAACTCATTAAAAAAGCTTCGGCGGGGTCGAGACAACTTTTAGTGCTCAGCGACCGACGTTTACATTGTCAGATGTTGAATCAATGTTTCCCCAAAAATTCTGGACTTTACATGGGTGGCATGAAAGAGAAAGACCTTCAAGAGAGTTCGACAAAAAAAATAATCATCGCAACTTTTTCTCAGGCACACGAGGGTTTAGACATCCCCACCCTCGACACCGTCATATTAGCGACGCCGAAATCTGACATTCAGCAGAGCATCGGACGAGTGATGCGAGAGACGAAGGGGAAACAAAACAATCCACACATTTACGACATCAGTGACCAGTGGAGCCTGCTCACGGCTATGTGGTACAAACGCCTCAAAGTGTACAGAGCCGGTGGATTTAAGATTCATGGAAGTGGTGGTGAACGGGCGGAGAACAAGGAACTACCTCAGGGAAAATGTCTATTTTTAAATATATCTTAATAATAGTTATGGCTCTCGTTTCGCTCGTGAGTAAGGGCGTGCAGGATGTTTACGTAACAAACGACGATAGTGACATGTCCCATTTTAAAATGAAATACACAAGACATACAAATTTTTCACAAGCCCCGAAGCACATCGCCACCCTTGATGAAAATAACTGGAGTTTTAAGATTCCCCCGGATGGTGACATCATCAACGCACTTTGGGTCGAGGGGCACATCGTGGCGAACGTGTTTTACGAATCCACGATAGATCTTTACATCGGGGGGCAAAAAGTGGATTCTCAGCCGTTTGAATACATTTCGGACATCTGGACGAATTACCTCGCGGACACGTACACGAAGAGTACGCAAATTAACAACAAAGTGTCGACGACGGATACGAATTTTCAACCCCTTCATTTCTTTTTCTGCGACCACAAAGCATTTTTACCTCTGTGCTGTCTGGCCTATCACGAAGTTGAGGTTAAAGTAAATTTTAAAGCGACACATTTTTCGGATTATGGGCGCACGCAGGCTCAGAAAAGTTTGAAAGTGTACGCGAACTTCGTGTACCTGGATACTCGTGAGAGAGAACAACTGGTCAGTCGACAAGTGGATTTATTAGTGACACAAGTACAATCCATCAGGGCACCTTTGGAAACGGTGGTCGACAACATCGTTCAAACTGGTGGTTACAACAACGTGGACATGTCCTATTTTTCGCACCCAGTGAAATCAATCTTTTTTGGTTTCAACGCAATGTTAAATAACAAAGAGACCGATCGTTTCACGTTCAGAGAAGCCGACATTCTTTTGAATGGTCAAATTTTATTTGAAAAAATGACACCCACATATTTCCACACGGTTCAAAACTATTTGAAATCGTGCTTTGGTAATAGTGAATTCAACAACGATAACTCGAATCCGTTTTACACCCGGTTCTTCGCGTATCACTTCGGTCTGAATGCATCGGAATATTTCCCGACTGGTACGACGAACTTTTCACGTCTTGACTCAGCAAAACTTATCCTCCGTGGAGCCGAGAAAGGGTCGGCGAGACCGAGTAACCAGGACTTACACATCATCGCAGTTTCGTACAACGTGCTCCGATTGAAGGATGGTTTAGGTGGAATTTTATTCGGAAGTTAAAGTAGAATATGGTCTTCTTAGGGAGTACGGGTAAATTTGACCAGGTCACTCTTGTTCGGTTGGACCCTCAGCGTCCCACAGAGGACTTGAGTAACCAAGTGGAGCAAAATATTTTTACTGGTGATTTAGAAGCATCGAATGTATTCACGTCGAACATTGGCATCTCAAACCTTTATCCGATACATAACCTTGACCTAGGCTCGAACTTGTGGATGAATGACGAGGGTGCCACAACCCTTTACGTCAAAAAGCGTACAGAGTTAGAACAGGTGTTTGTGAGCACCCAACTCGGCGTGAACACGACATCGGCCGTCTTCCCTTTCCAGGTCAACGAGACGGGACAGCGCGTGTACGTCGATAGTGAAGGGGCACACTTACTCGTCGCGGAAGGTAACGTGTCGTGTGCGAATTTAATCATATCCCAGGGCATCAGTGCTTCGGGTGACCTCGCACTGACTGGTAACATCACAGCCACTAAGATTACAATCGAGGAGGGCCTTGAATTCGGCGCAAACTTAGTGATTAACGATGTGGGTGACCCAGTGCTCGCCGTGACTGGCAACGTAGATACGACAGGTGACATAACGGTGTACGGCAACCTGTACGTCGAAGGAAACGTATACGTCACAGACACATCCATCTATGGGCGTCAAGAAAACTTGTCTGTGACGAACGCTATTTTAGAAGTCGGCTCTGGAAACGACTCCGGGACGTTCGACACCGCTGTTTTATTTCACCAAGACCCTTCAAATGTTTTTATTGGGTACTTTCCAAATCCCGGGGAAATTAAGGTTGGTCGAACAATCTCAGGTCCCGAAGATGATAACATCAATATTCTTCAAAATTCAAACGTGGATGTTCGCGTGTATGGGAACGTGTACACGATACACAACATCGGTGCGGGGAATGTAAATCCCGTGCATCACTTAAACGTGGGTGCAAACCTATGGGCGCACGACACGGCGTCTAATGTCCTCAACGTCCTAGGGAACATTTACGCCGAACGCATGACGTTTGGTCATGGATTTAATTTGGGTTCTAACGTTGTCGTCGACGACGCCGCCTCAAATATTTTTCAGGTTGATGGACGCGCGGCGTTTACGACACTTTTTGCGACAGACAGAGTTGGTATCGCAAACACAAACCCCGTGCACACTCTTTGCATAGGTTCAAACATTCACATGCATGAGGTAGGCGCTAACCTGGCCGTGTTTCACGGCAACGTGGTGAGCGAAAGATTCATGGCTGACGATAAAATAGGCATTCGTCAGTATAGCCCCGATGAAGCCCTTCACGTTGGTGGTGATGTGCGCCTCGGTGGGAAGTCGAACATCGACTCGAACCAGGACAATTACATTAAATCCACGGGGGGCATCGTCGTGCACGCGGATGATTATGGCTCGGACAACACAAATAATTCGCTCGTGCTCAAAGCTGGGGCAGTCGCGGCTAACGTGAGTGTCATAGAACTATCGTCCGGCGCGACCGATGTCGCGAAGCAGTTCATCAAGTTGAAGACTAAAAATACCGAACGTCTCGTGATGAATGCTCGTGGCATGATTGGTATCGCAAACACAAATCCGTCGGCAAATCTCACGATAGGTGGAAGCGTGCACGTCGTCGGGAGTAATGCGATTACGCTGGGTGACCCGTGGGGGGGTAACACCGGGATGCGGTCCTACGTGGACCCATCTTTGGGACACACGTATCTACAAAGTCGCGTACTCAGTGGCAAAGGATTCAACGTGCACGTGAGTTCTACGGGTGTGATGGGAAATCCAAAGATGACGATATTAGAGTCTGGTAGAGTTGGTATAGGCACGAGCACGCCCCAACCCCTGGGCCTGCAGGTCACTGGAAATGTTTTCGTGAACTCGCAAGTAACCGCGAGAAATAACTTTTACCACGAATCGTGCCCGATGACAATCACAAACACGAGACTCGCGAACGTCGCGGATGACATGAGACCAGTCTTACAAATGTGCAGAGACGCGACCACGGGCACCACACAAGGGGCGCGGGCGAGTTTGTCTGTGGGTAAACACGCCATCCTCAACGACACCTCGAGAACTCGGTTAGATTTGAATTTAGCGCACAATGATTACGCCACATCAAACGTCATCATGACTTTTCTCTCCGATGGTCTCGTGGGCATAGGAACGCACACGCCCGTCGCGAAACTGGAAGTTCGTGCCTCTGGTTCTGAAAATCCAAGAACCAATGGTATTTTAGTCTACAACGCGAACGACGTGGATAACGAGGATGCAATCATGTGTATGGAGGTAAATGATGCCGGTGGGGACGCGTTCAGTAGCTACAAAGTCACGACGGGTGCGACGACGGGTTGGTCGGTCGGTGGGGCATTCGGGGACAACTCTAAATTTAAAATTGCAAACGATGCCTCTGCGTTAGGTACGGCGACCAGATTTGTCATAGACGCATCCGGTAAAGTCGGGATTAACGTGAACGACCCCACGGACCAGTTACACGTCAACGGAGACGTCAGGATTGGAAATAAACTCTCCTTCAAGGGTGTCACCGCTGGCAGTGACAGCACGGATGAAACTTTCTTTCGAGAAAAAACCTATGGTACGCAGGGAAGAACTGAACTTGTTTTATTTAAAACAGACAACTCCGAGGGGAGCGACGGCCCTGACCAAATTCGACACATCGCGGCCAGACACGTGTTCAACACATACAGCGCCGCGAGCCCTATCACGAGTGGTAACGTCGATGACATTTTGGATGATGCCGCGGATATCGGTGCCATCGATTATTTTGTTCGCCCAGTGCTCAGTATTGAAAAAGAGCGACGCGTGCTCATCAACTCCACCGAAGACGACCTCGCCACGGATACCCGTTTGTATGTGGAAGGGAATATTAAAATAAAAGAAGACAATTTTTTGGATACATCAAATTTACACATTCTTTCGGAGACATCGAGTGGTAAAAACTTATTTAAATCATTATTACAGAGTGACGTGTCTTTCCGTTTCGGTGAGACTGGTGACTTCGAACGGCTACGAATTCAAAACGATGGCAAAGTCCTCGTGAATAGCGGTGAAAGTGCGATAAACCCGGCACACACCTTACTCGTCTACGACGATGCCGAGAGCGACGTCACACTCGTGAACATTCAATCACCACCCGGTGTGAGTGCGTCTAAATACACGGCGATGCAAATCACGACAAACGATGGATACGGGGGTTTCATGAGAGCACAAAAAGGTTCGACGAGTAATAGTGTGGTCATAGGTTATTTAAATAACAACACACAGGTGGACGCTCTTTCAATCATTAAAAATGGTAACGTCGGTATAGGCACATCCCAACCCACCGCGAATCTTCACCTGTACAAGAGTAATCTCCTCGTTGAACACACGACGAGCAACGCCATCGTGAATTTTAAAACATCCACAGGGGTTTCCAATGTTTACATGAACAAAAATGACAACGATTTATACCTGTACCCGGGTGGGGGGAACGTCGTCGTACAGGGTTCATTGACGGTAGAGGACGACATCATATTTGGTGGGCGCATCGAATTCGGTGACGCTGTTGGTATCGGTGTCGTGTCACCATTGGCACCGCTTCACGTCGCGGGTGGTACTATTTTCAACTCGAGTGCGTTCGCTAAAAAACAATACAGCACCACATTCAGTGTCTTGGATAGCCAAGGTAAAAATATTATTCTCACATTTGACAAGGGTGCGTTTTATGCGAAAATCACAGCAATGTTGCGCTACGCCGCTGATGGCAAATACCTGTCCACGATGGTTTTGGAAGTGCAAGGTGGGCACACCGATAACACGCAAACATCGACGATTCCAATCGCGATTGGCACAAAAAACATATTTTCTGGTACGAATCCATATCCGTGGAGACAAACAGTGACCACGACGGCGACGACGCTCTCCGTTGTCCCAAACAACACGTCACCGAGAGGTGGTCTCGCGGTGACAGCTTATTACTATGACTTTTACATCGAGATGATGACCGCTTCTGGGGGAAAGTTGTTGAATATTAAAGCAAACACAACCACTAAAGCTTCTTATACGTACTAACTTTACCACGAGGAATACTCGTGGGAGAGTAAGTATTTTATGCAGCATCGAGCAATGCGAGCACGATGACTCCAACGATGAAGAAAAGAATGACGTAGTTACACTCAGTTTCTTCCTCCATCGTCGGAACCGCGCGAGGCGGGTTTTTGTCCTGTTTCTGGGGAGGGGCGCGAACAATTGGCGCCTCCTCCTCCAAAGGGCACATACTTAATGCCATCATCCTGTGTTATAGTTACTAAAGATTTATTTCTGTCTTCTTCTTGCGACCCCGTTTCTTCGGTTTTTCCTTTTCCTGAACGTTTACCTCCTTGACGTCACTTTCTTCCGGTTCTTCACCCTCCAAGAAGTCCTCGACGACGATGTCAGAGATGTCATCTTCGACGTCATCCACGAGAGGTTCTTGCATCACGGGCGGAGAGCTGTTCATCGGTGGTGGCGGTGGCATCATGATGTTACCCATCAAACTACTGATATCAATCCCAGGCCCTTGCATCTCGTAGGAACCATCGGTGGGACTGGGCGCCTGGCTTCTCGGCTTGGTGTTTTGAACAGCTTGGACCATACTTTGGGTCAGTCCGGGATTCTGCTTCAACACATCCTGAATGTTCGGAATCGCCGCCTTGAACATGGAGTTCGTCAAGTGAAACATCATGGCAGAACCGCCGACCATCATCATGAGCTTGATTTCGGGCGCAACCTGCATCTTTTCGCCATACTTAACATGTAATTCCTCAAACACTCCATCATAGTCGTCCAAATTTTCCATGATACTCTCAGACCAGCCATCGAGTTGGAGCTCAAACGGATTATACCGCTTATTAAGAAACTCCAAACCGGTAACAGAAGCCATGAGAGCTCTTCGGCTAAATTTAATACTTTGGTCAACATCGATCGTGTACGTGATCCGCTTGTACTCGCTTCGTAGTTCTTCGACCGAGCTGTACGCGTTCAATCGCTTGTTCACGTTAAACCCCTTACGTTCCAACCTCGCCAACTTGTTAAGGAGGTCACTCTTTTCCTCGTCGACCGAGTTATACCCCTTCGACGGCTGCTCCTCCTGGTACGACTGGTGGTGCCCTCCACCACCGCCGTCGTCAACGTTGACATCGTAGTCCTCGCCTTCGTCCTCGTCGAAGTACTGCGGGGCTTCTTGCGGCTGCTGTTCGGTTTGCTTGTACGGATTCACGAACGCATCGATCTCTTCCTGG
>Ga0222719_10004247_pt1 | contig 12587 bp, 11 predicted proteins | sample C33_34DmetaG_FD_165039 | JGI IMG/M metagenome (GOLD analysis project Ga0222719, IMG submission 165039) | Estuarine water microbial communities from San Francisco Bay, California, United States - C33_34D | ecosystem: Environmental > Aquatic > Marine > Unclassified | place: USA: California...
ATTATCAGAATTGTCCCCTAATAAAGCTTTAACTATATTATAATTCTGAGGAAGTACTCCTATTTCTTCTTTTATATTATCAATAGTAAAAGTCTTCTTCTTAACTGGTGCATATACTTCTATGTTAGAATTAATAAGCTGTAAGAAATCCTTATCAGAAGAAACTATTGTAACTTTTTTACCGGCTGAGGATGCTCTTTTAGCTAAGTATGCTATAATATCATCAGCTTCTAGCTTTTCTATACCTATTTGCTGTAATGGTAGGCATTCTAAATAATCTTGCGTTCTATAAAGTTGTCCGATTAGTGCTTCTTGCTCTTCTTCTCTAGTATCATATAATCCCCAGTGAGTTATTCGAGCGGTAGCTCTCTGTGCTTTATAATTTGGATCGATATTTTTTCTATTTCCGGAACCGCCTTTACCGTCCCACACAACAATGACCCTTGTCGGGTCAAAGATGCGGGTTACGTACCCTAACGAGCGAAGGAAACCCACCAGGCCGCCAACATGGGTACCTGATGGATTCATCGCTTTGAGCAACGAGAACGACCTGATTAAGGTGTTCATCGCATCAATGATCAAGATGTGATCATTTACAGCTCGGGGTGGGGTCTCCTTTAAATTCTTTAAAATATCATCGTATGCCATTAATCGAGTAGATTAGGAGTTATAGTATCTTCTTCTAAATCTCCTTCCTCAATCAAGTCAAAATCTAAACTACCTACAAGTTTTAACCAGTGGTCTTTATGTTCGTCTTTATATTTATCGATAGCTCTTTTATCATCAGGTAAGAATCCATGTGAAGTCATCACCACTCTTCCTCTAGACTGAACGCCTCCTATGTGGTTCTTCTCTATCTGAACGTTTGTTCTTTTAGCAAACTCTACTTGCATACCGTTTTTGATAGCTTTAATCTTTGATGTACCAGGATTAGTTATATTACCAAAAGTAACTACTAACGTTGCATCATACCACATAGACATTCCACCTTTATTTTGAAGCTTAGGTTGACCCATCGGTGATTCAGGTTTCATAGTCCATACTTTATTAATAGCAACTAATGTATTAGTATAGGGTGAATTTTCTTTCCTAGATAATAAAATTTTCTGATTAAGATTATTTCCAAACTGAGTAGACATCGCACCTGCATTCCACTCGTTATTGTTCTTATTAGAACGTACTGATAGATCACATGGTACAGAGCCGATACTGTCCCAGAAGAAACACATATCGAAAGGTAGATTACCTTTAGCTTGTTCGTCCATAAGATCAGCAATATAAACTGCTACATCCTCGATAGTATTTAACTGTCCTCTATCAGCATATAAGAAATGTCCTTCATAATCAGTTACTACTCCGTTATCATCTTTAACTTCCTGAAATTGTAATCCCATCTCCTTAGCATGTTCCCAAGACCATTTCATCTCTGTAATAATGAAGACAGGGAGAACGCCCATTTTTTGAGCATTCACCGCAGCTTCTAATAGGGCAGTTGTTTTGCCCGTATCACTATGTCCTCTTAATAGAGTGATATGTCCGGTAGGTATACCGGGGAGGGAAGTAATATCTTGAAAGGCTTTTGATAGCGGGATCCAGCCTTGTTCTTTAAACTTGACTGATGCATTCGAGTAACCTTTCTTCTTTTTAAAGTTGCTAAGGTTAAAAGATTTACGTATTGCAGCAGTTGCTTTTTCTTGTACTTCTTTTTTCTTAGCCATTATTCGTTAAATAAATCATCAAACTTAGAAACAGTATCCTTATTACCTTCAGTAGCAGTTTCTAACGTAAAGTCAGTTTTTACCGGAGCAGGTGTTTCTTCAGCAGCTGGTGCATCATCTCCTGAACCTGGGTTGAGGTAGTTTTGTAGCTGTTTTTTAACAAAGTCGTAATCGTACTCAGTATGTACTTCTGTAGGATTAGGCTGTTCTTTCAGCCATTTATCTACTGAATCGTTATTATCAGATAAAGGTGTTTGTTTAGGTTTGATTCTAACAGTAGTTTCAGGGTAAGGATTACCTTGTACTTGTTCTACAACCATATCCCATCCATTTATAACATCAGTAAAGTCTCCGATATCCTCATCTTCTGCTAAAGCAAGTAATGCTTTGTAGATAGTCACACCAAAGCCCCATAGTCTAACTCCTTTGTCTTCTTCTCCTCTAACTACTACAGGAGCAAAGATTCTAGTTTTAGGGTTAAGTTTACCTGATAGAGACCAGTTGTCTTTATCGTTAGTTTTTCTTAACTCTTTTACAAATTCTTCGATAGGGTCTTGTTTACCGAAGTTTGATAAAGCAACCATAGGGTATTTTCCAACACCGTAGTGAAACTTTAACTCTTTAAATGGAAAAGCTGGATCATAAGCAGAAGGAACGATTCTAATCGTTTGCTTACCAAGTTCAGGTTTCCAAAAAATTGTTGAATAGTCAGTCTTTTCTCTTTGCTGACCGTTGTTGTTTAAGGCATCTAGCTTAGCCTTAATAGCATTTAAATCCATATATAACTAATTTTAATAAAACGTTTAATATAAAGATAAGAATAACTTATTGATTATCCAACTCTATAATACGAAAAAGTTTAGTATTTACTCTTTTTAATTCTGGTCCTTTAGTGAGTAGTATACAATTTCTGTAATCTGACCAGTTTACTCTATAGGAAGTATCTAATTCACCTTCATTTAACTCTTTAATGAGAGTATTTAGTGCATTAATAGTATAGAGAGTGTTTGATTCTTTTTTTCTATGAACAAGAATAGTATTGTCTAAAAACTGACCGACATTTCCAAAATCAACATTATACGTACAGATGTATTCATCTTGACTTTTAGAATACAGTACGAAAATTTTGTTGTATATAATTTTGTACCTTGTTTGAATCTCTTGTAAAATCTTATCTAGAGTATCTTGAGTTGCGAAGGTACAGAAAAGCTTATTGCTCATATCTTCATTAAAGTAAATAGGTTCAATATCGTAATCGAACCTCAGGCTTGTAACATATTCGTTCATTAATAAATATCTCTCGTTAATCTAAAACTAAACTCTCAGAAAATTTGAATTTAGTCGGGTATTTCCCATTTTCTTGCATTATTTTTTTTATCTCTTCTAAAGCTTGTTTCCCATCCTCTTTACTGAAATCGAATAGTATTGCATCATAAGTGTAAAGAACTACTTTAGTTTTTTTATCTTTTAAGTATCTTAGCACTTCTTTTAATATAAGAATATTTCTTGAAGTCTCTAACGATTGCATTATATAGTTCATTAATTTTTTAGGATTCATGTCTCGTAACTCTCCGGTAAATGGTTTTCCACTAATTGGAGCCAAGACTTTTCCGTCATTTTTATATCGTCCCCAAAGCTCGTTGATAAATCTATCAATTTTTGTAAAGATTTCAAGGTGAGCCCATTTCTCTGGTATTTTACCATAAATTGCGTGAAAGTTAATTTGCTTTGCCTGATCATATTCTTCTTCAGTTATTTCTTCTTTATTAAAGTACTGTTTTGCTAATTGCTTATGAGCTGATGCGTCGGTAAGTCTGTAACCAATTTGCTCACAAAGTAAGCGCAGATGATAACCGTCAAAATCAAACTCAACAAAGTAATCACCGGTCGGACGGAAACATTTCCTATGTTGTTCGCTCTTAGGAATAGCAGCGAAGTTAACAGAATTAAAAGCATTAGTAGGTCTAGATGTAGCATTGTATAAATTGTAAGATGAGTAAGTAATATTATTTTTTATATTATATAGAGGGTCTTTAGGGCTAAACATTTTATTAAATGCTTCATAATTTATTCCTAGACCTGATTGTTCTATTAAGTAAAACACATTAGTTGCAGTATTATTATAAAAATCAAAACCTGAAGGAGTGGGTAGATTTAAATACTGTTTAACTGATTCAAAGCATTTTTCACAAGACTCATATAACTTTGTAATAGGAATTAGCTTATTTATCTGTTGGAAGTTTGCAAATTTACTATAAAAATAATTTAACGTAGAAGTTTCTTTAGATATATCTAACCTATCGTAATAAGTCATAGAGTATAGTAAAGATAAATCTGTAGCTTGCTGTAAATTAAAATGATAGAGCAGATCTTTTTTGTTTAATGTATAAAGTGTAGTAAATTTAGATAAAACGTCTCTAACACGGTCTTTTGATAGATTAATACATTCATCATGATCTATAGGAAGTATAAATCCATGCTTACTATTGACTGGTCGTAAGTATACAGCAACGGTAGTGTTAAGTTTTGGATGTAAGTTATTATTAGAACTAATAATATCAACGTATCCACCTAGTCTTCCTAGCTTTTCTAACTTATCTAATTGAATTTCTGTCTCTACTATGTAAAACACTTATATAACCTTTATTGTTAATATAAGATAAATATTTTATTCTACAAACTCCGAATAATTTTTTATAAAGTTAGAGATACCTGGTAATTGAGATTCTAGACCTTTAGTGTTGTGCCTGTTTGTATGATCTGCTCCAAAATAAGTATATCCGTTTATGGTAACATTTTCAGCAGGTCCTTGTATTTTCCATTTTAACTCAGCTGTTTTATAACTACCGGTTTTTTTAAATCCAAGGTATTTTTGTTTTTTTACCTCTATAATTTTTTGAGTAGCTGCTTTTTGTACAAAATACCTAGTCCAAAAGCCATCTATGATGATTGCTCTATCTGGTGATGCACTTTCTTCTATAAATAAAAGTTCTATACTTTTTTCAGGGCTTAACACCGGTAGTAACTTTTTAGAATTTTTATTATATTCTTTACCAGTAAAATAATCATTTTTGAATGTTACTATGTACCAGCCTACATAGTCCTTACCTAGTAAAGTAAATTCTTTACCGGGAGTATGTTTAGGTGCACTATATTTAGATCTTGGTAATGCCATTAAGTAATAATTAATTGAGTTCCAATATCGGTAAACCATTGATTATTACTTACTTTATGGTCTATACCGGTAATAAGGAATGCTGTTCTTCCTCTGTATCTTTCTGGTAGGAAAAATTCATTTATTTTAAATGCTTGTCCAATTTTCATTCCACTTATACCTTTTATAGTAAAAGAAAGTTCAAAGGGAATAAGACCAGGTGCATTTATATTTCTACTTTCTGTTAATTCTTTTACAAAATCTTGCATTAAAGATTTATGTTCCTCTGTTTTATCTAAAAACTCTTGTTGAGGTATAGAAATTAAGACAGGATTTTCTTTAGTACTTACAGAGGCAACAAAAGCAGCCCATTTGCTTTTATCTTTTTCAGAAACTTTAAATGGAACATCTTTTGGTTCTTTTTCAGTTGTACCGGTAGTTTTGGTTGTTAAGTGTCTATCAACTAATCCAAGATTCCATTTTTGTACATTTAATACTTCTGTATCTGAGGTGTCATTTCCGTTAGCTTGTGCTGCTATGGCAATCATAGTAGTAAGATTTCCTGAAATTTTTGATTCTACTTTCAGTTCAGTTACTTCAGACCCTAAACCGACTGTATCTATATAAGATAAAGGCTGTCCTGTTTTATCGTTTTTTTTAAAAAAGTCTTCAGAAGGTATAACGTTTCTATCTACTACATAATATATTGATTCATCTTCATCGTAGTGAATAGCAAATTCATTTATTTCTCCTAAATTATCTTGAATACCTTTCAATATTTTGTTTACTACATCAAATACAGTATCCCCTTTTTTTTCTTTAACTTCTTTATAAATTCCTAATATGTAATCTACATTTACAAATATACTTAATATTTCACCCTCTACTGTATTAGAAACCTGTGTTGCTATACCGTAGTTGTATTCACTTCCTTTACCAGGAATAATACATACATAAGGATCTAAAGCGGCATGTTCAGGGAATGTTGTATAAGCAGGACTCTTCTCTGTACCGGTAAAAAAACTAACTAAATTTTTTCCGTCTGGTCCTTTTAATAAACCAGCTGTATTGATAGTGTTAAGAAAGTCTCTTAAGGTAATAAACTTAAAACTATTGCTTGTATCAAAGCTTGTATTTCCGGTAAAGTTTCCAACAATTATATCTGAGCCTAGAAACACTTCTATGTATTTTTCTGTTAATTGATTCAAAAAAGTAGTTTTAACTTCGTCTTGTATAGTGCCAAGATCTACCTGTTCTTCTTGGTATGTAGAAGCTCCGGCAGAATTTTTTAACAAAGTCAATATTGTTTCGACTTCAGATGCTTTTTCTTTATTGCTGTAATTTTCTTTTAATTCATTTTCAGTAGAAGTAGTGTATAAAGCCCCAATTGAAGATATTACTTCACCTTTTGAAATAACATCTACTTGACATTCGTAACTTATACCATTAAAACTCCAAGTAAAATTTTTAATAAACCCATATAAAAAATCATAGTTAAAAGAATTTTGAGATCTTATATCTAATAGTTCTCTTCTTAATTCAAGTTCATTTTTTTTATTTAAAAATTTATTTTCATCATAGTATGTAGTAGTATTTACAAATTCTCCCCTGTTATCTACATATGCAGAATGTCCCCATTCCATAAGCACAGTAAAACCAGGTCTTAAGTACAGCTTTTCTAATATGTCAAATTCTTCAGTTGAATGTACTGTAAAGTTAAAAGCACCTGCTCTTAAAGTACCATAAGTACCTTGTGAGGTTACTTGAAAAGATGTAATACCTGGCATAGGAATAATACCTTGAGTAGCAGAATCTGTGTAGGAAGAGTTGCTTGCAAACTCACCATTTTCCCTTATAAATCCTTCTTTTCTACCATCGAGTGTATATGTACCGCCAAAAAGTTGATAATTACCTGCTTTAGTGTTAGCGAATTCTCCTTTAACATCTGGGGTTTTAAAATTAAAGTTATCATCTATATCAACAGCAGAAGTTACTTTGCACCAACCAGTAGTTGAAAGAAGATACGATAAATCTTCTAATGATCTTTCGTTTCTCTTCATAAGAACATTTTGTCTCTGGTTAAGTTGGGTTGATACGCCTTCACTTAACGGACCGCCAATAACTCCATTTTTCTTAAAAGATAACGACATTATCTATTTTGATTTATCTGATTATAAAGTATAATAGCTTGTTGTTTATTTCCTGGGATTCTGATCTGCATTCCAGGTTCAGTCACTAAAGAAGCTTTAGTCATATTATTAGCCGAAGCAATAATCCACCATAGCTTAGAATCACCATAAAATTTTAAAGCTAAAGTATCGTATCTATCCCCAGTTGTACTAATAATATAAAAATCGTCTATAGATTTTGGTATAGAAGGGTATATGGGGTTGCTTTTATATCTTCTACCTTTTTCTGTTTTTAAATTAACTATATTACTATACCTATCCATACGTTATTCGTTATTTTATACTTTTGTTACTTCTTCAGATCCAAACTTTGAACCCCCAACATAAGGTAGTAACCCGGTTTGCGGTGTGAAAGTATGTATTGGTGTAAAGCTTAATTGAACTTCTAATACATGAGGTACCTGCTCTCCTTTATTTATTTCAAAAGGATAATTATTATTCCAATTTAAACTAATAGAAGAAACAAAACCAGGTTGATCTAAAATTAAATCTCCTATTGTCATTTTTACTATTGATCCTCTCATTAAGTTATTATCTGAATATTTAGGAGCAGTAGTAGAGGTTAAAAAATTTAACTTACGGTACACAGGTAGAAGTTCAGCTTTAGAGGCTACTGCGGTTTTAAAGCTAACACTTAATTCTCTGCCAAATCCGTTATATGAATAGAATTTTTCACCTCTTCCTATATACTGATATTCATTCCAGTTACTACTATAAGAATCAGCAATAGAATCAATATAGGCTCTAAAATGTAAAAAAGTAGACTTTTTTTCTCCTGGTTCTATCACTTCAAAAAGGAATTTTATTAAGTCTTGATCTTCTTTTTGGTCGACTTCACTATAGAAATCCATCATATTGACCTTATCTTGTCCTAAGTCTTCTCCGGACAGGACTCTTACTTTATTTGGTTCATTATAATCATACTTTACTTTTACACTACCTGGATCACCAAAATTACTAATCGCAGGCTGTATTTTATTAAAGTCGCTATTACGTGTACCGAAAGGTTTTCCTTTCACAAAATGCGTTCCGGTTCCATTTAAACCTGCCTGTAACAGAGTGGAACCTAATGTACCTACCGTATCTAATAAAGCATCGCCAATATTACTATCAGCTAGAGCGCTTACCTTATCTTTAATACTTCCTTGTACTGTGTATGACATAGCAACAGCACTATTAAGATTTGTATTATTTGCAAGTAATCCAAGTCCTTCTGGTCTACCAAATAATTTAGTCAGTCTTGTCACATCGTCAGCTCTTCTTTCAACAGCATTTCTTTGATCAGGACTTTTTCTAGTAGATGGTTCGATAGGTATGTCTCGGGTTACTAGAGGAGGGTTACCAGGATGTCCTGAACCCATAGTGCTTTTAAACTTAAGTTTGTTAAGTTGAGTTTTACCTTCGTTATAGTCTCTTATTATACTCATTATTGATTTATTGCGTTCATAGCTAATACGCTATTTACTTTTCTACTATCGATGTATACGTTATTGCTATTTTTTACTTCAGCAATTAATTCATCTATTTTGGAATAAAAATCTTTTAGAGGAATTACTGCTTCTGCTCCGGCTTCTCCAATTAATGCTCTAGTAGGTCGCTGTACTATACCACCGGAAGCTAATTGAGGATCTTCTGGCGGAATGGTAGTTGTAGCTGTGCCTGCAAGTTTAAGATCACGTGCTGCTATACCTGCATCAGCGGCTAAGGATAAAGCAGTACCTACTCCAGGTGCTAATAAATCTAAGAGACCTAAAGCTCCAGAACCTGCTTCCATAGCTGCTCCTTTAAAATCTCCTTTAATTGCTCTATCTATAGCAAATCCTAATCCCATAAGAGATCCTAATATCGGAACACGCTTTAAAAGACTTTTACCTGCTAATTTTCCTCCTGTTTTCGTTAAATTTTTTGCTCCTGTTTTTACTACAGTCTCTGCTCCTTCTTTAGCAACTGCTTTTCCAAAACCAAAGAATCCTTTAACTTTTTTAATACCTCCTACAATTTTGGTAAAAGTCTTACCCATGAACCTAAATAGTTTAAAAAGTTTTCCTCCTATAGCTACACCTGCAATTCCTAAGAAAGAATTTTTTACTAATTCAGCATTTTTTGATGCCCATTCAAGAGCTGGGTTAACATACTTCTCAAGCAAAGGTACTATATGTTCTGCTAAAAGCCCGGCTACTTTTTCCATAGCTTGAGTAAACTTTTCTTGAGTAGTTTCTTGTAAAAGAGCCTGTTGGTAAGATTCTTCTCCTAATTGTTTTTTAAGCTGCATGTGAGCTTCTTCATCTGAAAAGCCTTGGGATTTAAGTAGTCTAAGTTTTTGTTCAAAATTAGCGTTAGCGTAAGTATCTTTAGCTTGTAATTTAGCTAAATCAGCATCTCTTCTTCGAATATTAAATGACTTAGAAACATCTTCTACTGTCATTCCCATTGCTTTTGCAATTGCTTGTCTTTGAAGAACATTCATATTTAAAAATTCTTCCTCCGATCCTAGCTGTTTGACAATTTCTTCTCCTACACCTGCAAGATCACCTTTCAAAGCTAATTCTCTAGCTTTCTGTAAATTAAGCTGTTTACCGGTAAGAAGTTCGGCTTCCAGTTCTGCTTGAATAGATGATTGAAAGTCTAATAAACCACCAGAAGCACTCTCTAATCCACTAAAGGATAGTCCTAATTTTCTGGTTTCAAATGCTGCTGAAGCAATTCCACCTTTAAATTTACCGATTGTTAATCGAGTAGTTTCAGAAGCAGATCCGATCGATTCTACAACATCTAAAAAGTTATACGCACCTCCAGTAAGTCCGTTTTGTAATTTAACTGTACCTGCAATTTCTTGAGTAAACTCTTGAAGTTCCATTCCAGCTAAAGAAGCTGCATCGAATAAAGCTGCAGTATTCTCTGCAGAAATACCCATTCTTTTTTGAAGTACAGCTGCATTTTCGGTAAGCTTAGCTCCTATATTAGCTGATGTTCCCAATGCTTTTTGGAATGCTATAGTTGATTCTAATGTATCTTTGAATCCTAATCCGGTAGACCTTACATTAGCTTCCATTCTAGTAGCTTCGGCTGTTGATACACCAAGTGCTCTAGATAGACCTACAACACGGTCTTGCATACTAGCAGCACCAGTAACCGCCATTGCTATTACTCCTTTAAGTCCAAAATCAGTAAGTTCTAGTAATCCTTTTCCAAATGCCTTCGCAAAATTATCTCCTTCTGCAAATGCATCCCTTGCAGCTTTAGCAGCATTTTTAAATTCAGGAAATAATTTATTTATAACCGGTATGTCCTGGACAAAATCAGACATGGTATCAAACATTTTTGCTACGTTATCCAGTCCACTGTAAGTTTTAGTTAATTTACGTGCCTCTTTTACTAAATCTCTAGATGTATCTAAAGTATCTTTAAGTATTTTAGCTTGCTTTGCAGCTTCTGCAGTTTCCTCTTTTAGTAGTTCAGCAATTTGCGTTTCTAAGGTATTTTGTCTACCTTTTATAACCTTAATTTTGTCTTCTAACTCTTTTCTTTTCCCTCTAGTTTTAAGATCGTTAACTGATAATACAGCTAGTTGAGTAGCAACATTTAGATTATCTTTTTGTGCTACATTATAAGCCGTATTATCACCTAGGCGAGTCTGTTCTGCTTCAGATAATTCTTTAAAAGCTTGCTGTTGCTGCTTCAAGATATCAACATACATAGCACCTTGCCTGTTGATTTCGGTAATCTGGTCTAGTCGTTTTTTGCTTACTTCGTCTGCCATAAATGAAAAGTATACTTATAAATAGGAAAAGCCTCTATTTTGTTGAGGCTTTTGTAGAGTATGAAGGAGAAATATCAGGGCCTTTAAGACTAAATTCTTTTTTATTAGGGTTAGCCTTTTGTTTGCCTAATTCATCGTAGTATTCTTTAATTGTATGGTATGTAAAATTTCTTAACCATATCGGCATATTGTAGACTGTATACCAATCGTAGCCGCCGTTACCGTTAAAAACTATTTGATGTATAGTATCAAAAACTACTTTCCTATAATTAGAGGTCAGGCCAAAAAAAGTTGAGCCCAATGGGCATCGATACTTCCTCCTCTCTACCTTCAGAATCTTCGTATTTAAATACTAAATTCAGATCAGGATTTACTTCCATATATGCTTTTCTTAATTCTCTAGCATCTTGAGCTAGAAGATAATTATCAACAAATGCTCTTATATCTTTCTGTTCTGAAGAGCCATTAATAGAAGTAATCATATGTTTCAACCTAGTTGTTACATCTGGTTGAGCAGTTTTATTAATTTTTTGTAGTCCTTTAATTTCTCTATCTATAGATTCTTCATCTTTTTGAGTTAGAAGTTTAAAAGTTAGACTGTTGCCGCTTTTTGGCAATGTGAAACTAAATTCGTTTTTTCTATCTTTAAATTTAGATAGATCAACTTCTTTTTCTTTTATTTTAGATAGATCAATTTTAATTTCTTCGTCATTATAATTGACTGAGTAGTCTTTTCCGTATGATAAGATTCTTGCAGCTAGCATTATAGCATTTTTATCTCCTATCAGTAAGTCATTAAACTTAATGCTTTTATCGACAATAAGAGACTGTAAAAGTTTATTTATTGCGGTACCTTGTTTAATGTAGTTTGTGTTAGTAAGTATATCCTCTTCTTTAGCTGTCATATACTTCATTTCTATAGTACCTGATGCTAGAGGGGAATCTTCTGGGTATAGTAACCCTTTTGATGGTAATTCTACCGTTTCGGTAGGGATGTTAAATTCTGCCATAGATTTTATTATTAAAACTCTTTACTATAAATATACGAATAATTAATTTTAAAACAAAAAAAAACCCGGATAAACCGGGCTTCTTTCGATATTTTGGCAATATTAGAAGTTTAATACACAGTAGTCCATTGCCACTGTAATTGATAGATCAATAGCTTCCGAAGAAGACCAGTCTAAAGATCCTTGATCCATATTAATAATGAATGCTCCTTTAATAACCCATTCAGATACGATATCTCCAACAGGTCCTAGTATATTAAGTGTTAAATCTTTCTTATATAAATCAGAGTATCCAGCTCTACCAGTTACTGATTCGTAAGATATACGTGCCCAGTCCATTACTGCTTGAGCACCGGAAGGTGTGATTGGGTCATATAAAGTCATATCCATATCTCCCCATTCTCTCTTTCCTCTAATTTTTCTATAAGTGTTGATATGATCAAGTTTAATTGACTCATCAGTAAAGTTTGGAGCTGAAACGTTCTTTACCATGAAAGAAGGAATACCGTCTGCATATAGTACAAATCTGTTTTGTACCTTAGGCTCGAAAGCTCTAAACATTATTTCATTTGGATCTAATGTTGCCATGTTTTATTATTGCTTTATTATAAATATCAAATTTTTTAATTATGCGTCGAAAGTAGCTCCTGTTGGTTCTACTACGAAGTCTAATACGATAAACTCTGCAGTTCTAGCTGGTTGGATAAATATCTGACCAACTAATTGATTTCTATCAACTACGTCTGCAGTGTTGTT
>Ga0222719_10004248_pt1 | contig 12586 bp, 11 predicted proteins | sample C33_34DmetaG_FD_165039 | JGI IMG/M metagenome (GOLD analysis project Ga0222719, IMG submission 165039) | Estuarine water microbial communities from San Francisco Bay, California, United States - C33_34D | ecosystem: Environmental > Aquatic > Marine > Unclassified | place: USA: California...
ACTATTTAAATCTTTTTAAAGAATTAAATATATTCTTGGTAGCATGATTGTTGTGAACAACAAAATAATTATTTCTGGTACTGCAGGATTTATAGGCTTTAATCTTGCAAAAAAACTTATGGGCATGGGATTTGAGGTAGTTGGTGTAGATTCTCTTAATGATGCTTACGATGTACGATTAAAAAATTTAAGGATAAGTGAACTTAGTAGCAATAAAAATTATGAATTTCATGAATTAGATTTATCAAATCCAGCATCTGTTTCAAACCTTCAAACACTCAACACTCAAGCACAAACTTTTTTTCATATGGCGGCTCGCGCGGGTGTAAGGCAAAGCTTTTTAGAACCTTACAATTACGTACTCGACAATACAGTTGCTTCTACTAATGTTGCAAATTTTTGCAAAATAACAGGTGTGTCATCATTGATACTCGCATCCACGTCTTCAATTTATGGTGATAGCGGAGAAAATTTAATGCGAGAAAACAAAGATGAAAGAATCCAACCCCCCTCCGTTTATGCTAGTACAAAATTAGCTGGAGAAATACTTGCCAAAACTATATTAGATGGAACAGATACGAAGGTTATGGTACCAAGGTTTTTTACTGTTTATGGACCTTATGGACGACCTGATATGTCAATTTTACGATTTATCCACTGGATAGTGAACAATCAAGAGGTTCAAGTGTTTGGTGATGGAGAACAAAGAAGATCATTTACTTATATTGACGATGTAGTAGAGGCTTTAATCAAGTTAATGGACTATGATACTTCAGATACTTTCAACATAGGATCAGATAAAACGGTGTCATTAAATCAGGTAATTAAAATTATTCAAGATAAAACAAATTCACAACCAATAATTGCATTCAAAGAACGAGCTATAAAAGATCCTGATGTTGTTAAGCCAGATTTAACGCATATTAAAGAGACACTCGAATGGGAACCATCTACACTGATCGAAAATGGAATAGAAAAAACTGTAGAGTGGTATCTTGAAAATTTAGATTTGCTAAAATCATTAACTTATATAAAGAAATAATATGAAAAAAATTATAATCACAGGCGGTGCTGGATTTATTGGCTCGCATTTAATAGAAAAATTACTCAATAAAGATATTGTTGAAATCCTTGTAATAGATGATCTATCAACAGGAAAAAGTGCTAATCTCGTAAAATTTGAAGACACAGGAAAAGTTAAATTTATAAATAAAAAAGTTGAAGATATCGTTGATTTAAGTCAAACTTTTGAAGGATATGATTTTTGCTATCATCTTGCTGCCGGAGTAGGTGTTCAGTACATTATGGAAAATCTGAGTAAATCTTTACTCACGAATATAATGGCAACACATGAAGTGTTTGAGGCCTGTAAAAATAACAATATACCTGTACTTGTAACCTCTACTTCTGAGGTCTATGGTGTTTCGGAGGATAAAGAGTGGACAGAAGAATCGAGAAGCTTAATAGGTCCAACTACTAAGTTGCGTTGGTCTTACGCAGCTTCTAAGATGATTGATGAATTTTTAGCTCTTTCAGAGTATGAAGAAGGAACTCTTAATCCTATCATTGTAAGGTTGTTTAATATAATTGGACCAAATCAACTTTCTGAATTTGGCATGGTGGTTCCAAAGTTTATTGATGCTGCTCTAAAAAACGACCCTATCGTTATTCATGGTGATGGAAGCCAGTCGAGATCATTTACTTGGGTAGACGATGTAACAGAGTATTTTATAAAACTTGCAGAAATGAACGCATATGGTGAGGTCTACAATATTGGCCAAACTCAAGAAATTACAATTAAAGATCTTGCAGAATTAATAATTAAGGAATGTGATTCAGTTTCAGTAATTGAGTATGTTGAGCACGATAAAGTTTTTGGTAATAAATTTGAAGACCCAACAAGAAGAACACCCAACATAGATAAAATTGTCAACTTTACTGGCATATCCCCCTCAAAAGACATTGATTCTATGATTAAAGAGATAGTTGCTCATAAAAAAAAATAACTTAATAAACTTTAATTTATGAACATATTAATAACTGTAGGAATATTTCCTCCAGATATTGGGGGTCCTGCTAGTTTTGTCCCTAAAATTGCTAAACACCTGATAAACATGGATAATAAAGTAAAAATTATATGTTTAGCAGATGAAGAAAATCTATTGCTTGAAGATGAATTAGATGTCCTCAGAATTAGGAGATCTACATATTTACCTATACGTTGGTTTAAAACAATATCTTTAATAATTAAACATGGAAGAAAAAGTGATATTCTCTTTGTTAATGGCCTAGGTGTTGAAGCAGCAATTGCAAACTTGTATTTAAGAAAAAAAATTATAAGAAAGATAGTTGGAGACCCTGTATGGGAGAGGTTTTATAATAAAAAAAGAACGTCTGAAACATTTGACGATTTTCAAAATCTAAAGCACAATTTAAATGTCAGAATTCAAAAATTAATAAGAAACTGGAGTATAAGCTCATCTGAAGTAGTTATAACACCATCAGATCATTTAAAAGAATTCATAAATAGAACAAATCCGAAAACTGAAGTACTAAAAATTAATAATGGCATTGAAATTACAGAATTCAAAAGAAGTAAAACGCCTCTGCATGAATTTAATATATTAATAAATTCTAGGTTGGTAGTTCAAAAAAATATACATCTTGTAATTGAAGCGATGGGTTCTATTAAAAACCTTGATATAAATCTCAAAATAATTGGTGAAGGTGGAGAGTTTGAAAGGTTAGAGAATATAATTACCGATCTAAAGATACAAAATAGAGTGAAGATGATTGGGAAAGTTGAAAATAATTTAATCTCAGAATTTTTAAAAACATCAAATCTTTTTATTCAAGCGTCTGATTATGAAGGTCTACCTCATTCAATTTTAGAAGCTATCAATTACGAAGTGCCAATTCTAAGCACTGAAGTTGGAGGCTGTAAGGATTTACTAGATAATGGAGATAGAGGGTTCATTATCTCATCGCCACAAAACAAACAGCAAATAGCTGAAAAAATTGACTACATTTATGAAAATTACGATATAGCACTTACAAAAGCTGTTGCAGCAAAAAAATACATCCAAAATAAATATAATTTTTCAACTCAAGCAAAAATATATACTGAAGTATTTGAGAAAATAATGAAAAAATAACTATGGAAAAACAAAATTTACTATTATTTAATATTTCTACTGATTCCAAGAACACATCACTAGGTTTTGCAATAAGCTGGATTAACAACTTCTCAGGTTTTTATGACAAGGTAGATATTGTGACTTTACATAAGGGTGATATAACAAATCTTAATAAAAATATCAATGTCCATAGTGAAGAGTTTAATAACTCAAATAGAATCATACGATTTATAAAAATAAGAAGAATAATAAAAGATTTGTTACACGAAAATAGTTACAAATTTTGCCTATCCCATATGTCATCAGCTTTGGTGTTAGTAGCATTTACGATACCTAAATTTCGATCAACCCAAACTCTATTTTGGTATACACATAAGGGCCCAGAATCTTTATTAAAAAAGATAATACTTAATATTGCAACAAAAGTATCAAATAAGATAATTACTGCTTCTCAGAATTCTTTTCCAATTAAATCTAGTAAGGTGACTCCTATTGGTCACGCCATAGACTATGACAGTTTTTATAAAAAACAAATATCAACTAAGTCAAAAAATTTCATAATTATTAGCCGTATTTCAAGGTCTAAAAATATTGAACTTTCAATCCAGGGATTTTTAAAAAGTTGTTACGGGAAAACTAATGAACTTAGAATTATCGGTGGAACCATTACAGACGATGATATTCTTTATCTATCTACTTTAAAAGATAAATACAAAAACTATTCGAATATAAAGTTTTTAGGTACGATTCCCTATTCGGAGCTTAGTGCAAGCATCAAAGATGTTGGTTTTCATATAAATAATACTTCGGAAGGATTCTATGATAAAAGTGTTTTGGAAACCATGGCTAGTGGAATAATTAATTTTTACACTAACTCGGACTATGATCGAAATGTTCATCCGAAATATATTAAACATCTCAAATTTAACTCAACCGAGTCAGACCTGAGCGAAAAAATTAATCTAATTTCAAATTTTGATGATGATGAATTGTTAGATTTAATTAAATTCAGTCAAAAAAGAGTGTCGAAAGAATCTCTGTCAAATTTACATGAAAGAATACTTAAAGTTATTTAGACAACTCTTTTTTAATCCAATCAATTGTATGAGTCAAACCAGTTTCTAAATCGACTTTTGGCTCCCAATTTAATTTTTCTTTAGCTTTTGTTATATCTGGCTTTCTTTGTTTTGGGTCATCATTAGGCAAAGGTTGATAAATTATTTTTGACTTTGAATCTGTAAGACTAAGAATTGTCTCTGCTAGTTCTTTTACGGTCATCTCATATGGATTGCCAATATTAAAAACTTCATAAAACTCTGAGTTCATCATTGCTAGTATCCCTGCCACGGTATCAGACACGTAAGAGAAACTTCTTGTTTGTGTACCGTCTCCATAAAGAGTTAGGTCTTCATTGTTTAGTGCTTGTACTATTAAGTTTGTAACAACCCTTCCATCATTAAGCTGCATGTTTGGACCATAAGTATTAAAAATTCTGATAATTTTAGTCTTCAAATTATAAGTTCTTGCATAAGTAGCTGTTGCAGCTTCTGCAAATCTTTTAGCCTCGTCATACATACTTCTTTCTCCATTAGGATTTACATTTCCCCAATAATCTTCATTTTGAGGAGTAATTAAAGGATCTCCATAAACTTCAGAAGTAGAAGCAAGGAAATATTCTGCATTATGTTTTCTTGCTAAACCAAGTGTGTTTATTGTTCCAAGACTGCCAGCTTTCAGAGTATTTACTGGATTTTCTGTATAAGCAACAGGAGAAGCCGCACTCGCAAAATGTAATACATAATCAACTTTTTCTTCAATTTCTAAATGGTCCTGTACATCGTGTTGAACAAATCTAACATTTTCGTTATCTAATAAACTTTCAAGATTATTAAGACTTCCTGTAAGTAAATTATCAACAATGATTAATTTATTTTCATCATTTTTTAAAAGTTCTTTTGAAAGATTTGATCCTATAAATCCAGACCCTCCTGTCAATAAGATATTCATTTTTTTACCATGGTGTATACAAAATAGATTGTGTTCTTGATATTACTGAATCTATTTTTTCCATTAGTACTTTCTTGACTGGATACATCAGTACAATCAGACTTTTCTCACTTATATCATCTAAATCATCTAATGAATTAAATGACTCTAGCTCAACCATTTCGTCATAAATTAAAGTTTGAATGTTTTTTTCCTCAAGCATTTGATAAATATCTAATGTTGGAGAATTTCTTAAATCATCTGTGTCTTCTTTAAATGCTGCTCCTACCATTACTATTGAAGTTATGCTTTCTTTATCAAGGATCGTTACTAATTTATCTACTGTCCATGTAGTTTGAAGATTATTTGATTCTATAATATTTGATATTAATGGAAGGGTTAGCTCTTCATCTTGATAGAAATTATTAACTTCTATTAAATCTTTGGGGAAACATGATCCACCCCATGCAGGTGATGGTCTAAAATAGTGCGATCCTATTCTTGAGTCAAGACCAACACCTTTTAGAACATCTTGTTGATTTCCTCCAGAGTAGTCAATTAATCTTGCAGCTTCATTAACAAACGAAAGCCTTAATGGTAAATATGTGTTTGCTAGATACTTTATTAACTGAGAGCTTATGGGATCAGTCTCTATAAGTTCCGCATCAAAACTTTTGTAAAGTTCCTTTAATACAGATAATTTTTTTGGGTCATTTCCACCAACTACAATTCGATCAGGCTTGAAAAAATCTTCGATAGCAGTGCCCTCTCTTAAAAATTCAGGATTAAATGTTATTTCATTTTTATCCATTCCTACTTTATTGCAAACTTTTTCAATTTCATATGGTGGAATCGTTGACTTTACTGTAACCACAATATTTGAATTATCTAAGTTATTAATTTCAGTAATTGCTGACTCAAGAAATCTTGTATCTACTGAGTTTGTATCTAAGTTATTCGGAGTTTGAACACAAATAAAAGCTACATCGACCATATCCCAGTTGATGTCTTTATACGTTGATGAAAATGACATACGTGAGAAGGTTTCTCCATCTTGAAAGTGCTCTTCAAGACCTGGTTCAAAAAATGGAACTTTTTTACTCTTCAGTTTTGAAATTTTATTTTCATCTAAATCTACAAAACTTACTGTGTTTCCGAGACTAGCAAAACCTACACCTGTTACTAAACCTACATACCCAGTACCGATGACTACTAAATTCATATTATGCAATGTTAACAAATTTACCACTTAAAATGGTGTTAATGATTACTTATTTATCTCATTGGGATTGGATTCTATATAAATCTAGAAAAGAATTAGTTACTTATTTGGGCTCACAAAACATTCACGCAATGTGTCCAGATGGTGAGTATGTCGAGAACTTAAACAAATTTTATAAGTCTACGACTAACTGGGAAGTAAAAAGAGAAAAATTACTAGACTTTAAAGCAATCCTAATTCTTAGAAAACATATAAATAATACTCAAACTAATTATCACTGTTTCACGCTGAAGACTGGCTTGTTGTTTGCTTTGGCAAATATAGGAATTAGTAAAAAAAGAGGGGCTGTTTTATCCGTAACAGGTCTTGGATTCATGTTTACAGATAATAGAAAAGCGAAATTATTACGATTTTTAATAAAACCATTTATTAGAAAGCTGATGAATAATACATTTGATGCAATAATTTTTCAGAATCATTCAGATAAAGAGGTGTTTATAAAGTTCTCAAAATTTTCAAATAAAATAGAAATAATACCAAGTTCAGGAATAGAAACTAATAAATTTGTTGTTCGAAAAAATAAAAAGCATTCAAAGCCAATAAAAATAATACTCGTTTCAAGATTGTTGTATGACAAAGGTATTCTTGATTACTTAGAGTTGGTTGAGATGTCTCAGAACGTAAATTATGAGTTTTATCTTGCTGGAGAACGAGATTACGGAAATCCTCAAAACATAACAGATGAGGATATGAATAGAATATTGGGAAATAAAAATCTTAAATATTTAGGAAAATTAAATGTAGAAACAGAATTATCAAATTTTGACATATCAATAATTATGTCTTCCCATGAAGGCTTCTCAAGAATTCTTTTGGAGTCTTTGTATGTTGGACTTTACTGTTTAGCATATAAGATTCAAGGCACAGAAGTGATGGGAAATTTTAAAAACCTAGAACTTATTCCACTGAATCAAATAAATCAATTCACAAAATATATAGAGAACTTTGCTGGAGACATTGATAATTTTTATAACATGCAATTAGTTGAAAAGAGTTACACCTCAAAAGTTGTTGCATTCCAATTTGAAAAAATTTATAAAGATCTGGACGTGCATAATTGAGTTTTTTTCAACTTCCTATTTTATACGCAATGACATTAGCATTTACTATTTCGACATTCTTAAACAGAGTTTTAATAAATTTTGCAAGAAATTATAAGAAAAAAAATAATAAAAACGAGAGAAGATTATCTAATAAAAATATACCTCCTTATGGTGGAATTGCTACCTCATTTGCTTTCTTTACAGCTACTATTTTTTTGGGTAGAGCTGAACCAGCTTTTATCACAATAGGTATCTGCGCTTTGGTCATTTCGATTATTGGAATAATTGATGACATATATAACCTTGAATGGAAAGTAAAATTATTAGTGCAGACCTTGATAATTCTCTACCCACTAATATCTCTTGATATTTTTATAAATATTGAGGCTTTTTTAAATTTAGATTTACAGAATTTTTTGAATATTGTAATTTCATTGATTTGGGTTCTTGTAATAACGAATTCTATAAACTTTATAGATAATATGGATGGCTTAACAGTGTTTGTATCAGGCAGTATCTGTTTACAAATAGCTATACTCGCAAATTATTCGAATATATATAAAGTTACAGATATTTCATTATTACTTTTAGCTACTTTATTTGGTTTTCTAATTTATAATTACCCCCCCGCAAGGCTTTATTTTGGTGATTCGGGAACACTTTTTGTTGGGTATGTACTTGGATTTATAAGTATTATTTTTGACTGGAGTCCTCTTAATAGTGGGATATTAATTTCTCCACTAAGTCCTATACTTTTTATCTTTGTAGTGCCCATATTAGATTTTACCGTTGTAATAACTCATAGAATTAGAAATAATATACCCCCAACTCAAGGAGGGACAGACCATATTTCTCATAGACTGCTGAATAAAAGTTACTCTGAGAAACAAGTGTTACTAGAATTTTTATTAATAAGTTTTATTTTTTATGCTCTTTTAATTGGAACCATTTCTTTTAATGGCTTTATAAGTTACCTATCTGCAGGATTATATTTATCGTTTTTTACATTTAGTTTTTTAAGGTATAGAAAATTAGATCCATTAAGTTAATTTTGATTCTAACTCAATAATTCTTTCGGGGGTCCCAGCATCAATCCACCATCCCCTTAATGTAATATTTTTACACATACCTTCTTCAATGTATAAATTATTTAAATCAGTAACTTCATATTCACCACGAGCTGAAGGTTTTAAAGTTTTAATTTTTTCCATTACCGTATCATCATAAATATACACACCCACAACTGCATTGTTGGATTTTGGATTTATTGGTTTTTCTTCAATAGAAACCACATTATTTTCAGCATCTAACTCTGCAACACCAAACTCTTCAGGATTGTCAACTTTATGAGAGAAAATATATGCACCACTTTTATTTATAACTTCATCAATATTTATGCTCTCAGTAGGGTCATTCTGAAAAAAATTATCACCCAGAATAAAGAGCACTGTGTCTCCAGAATCTATATATTCATCAGCGCATAACAAAGCATGTGAAATACCTCTTTGTTCGTGCTGAATTGTATATTTAATATTTTTTTCTGGAAAATATTGGATCATGACATCTTTAATCATATTATCAAAAGATGGGTTAGTTATTATGATGAATTCACTCATGCCCCATGATAAAAGTTGATTAATTTGTCGAACAATCATAGGCAATCCATCAACTTGTAATAAAATTTTAGTTGAATCATTACCTCTAAATCCCTGTAGGCGTGTTCCAAGACCACCAGCTGCAATAACTGTTTTAATTTTATTCACAAAATTTATTATATAGTTATACTTGGTTTTTAGTTCAACATGAAAATTTTAAATAAATATACATACCTACTTGTAGGAATTTTGGGTTTAATATCTATAGTTTTGTTAGCAGTTATGCCTAGGTTTGAAACACAGGAATTTGACCCAGATAGAATTGAAGAAATATCTCAAGGAGTCACCACTACTACACAAAGTTCAGAAAATAATAGTCAAACAAATAATTCACCATCAACTACTTATGAAATTTCAGAAATTGAAAAGACTGAAATTGAAAAGCTTCTTATAAACAATAATGCAGATTTAATAATAGATAACTATAAAACCTATCTACTTATAGGTAGTGACGAGAGGAGTGACAATTCATCAGTATCTAGAGGTTTTGTTGAAGGTCAACGAGCAGATGTAATAATAATTGGTTTGATTGATGATAATTCTAACAATCATCACTTGCTATCAATTCCTAGAGATACCTTAATAATAAATAGTTGCACTAAGAGACTAGAAAGAATAAATGGAACCTATTCTCAAAATGACTGCGGAAATAAGGCAGAAAATTTAGCTGCTGCAGTTAGCGATATAACTGGTATTAAAATTGACCATTTTGCTAGCTTTAACTTTGAAGGATTTGAAAATATTATTGATTCTTTTGAAGGGATAGAAATATGTGTAAAAGAGACACAAAGAGAAGGTTATTCATTTGAACTGCAAGAAGGTTGTCAAGTTGTTAATGGTTCTACTGCATTAAATTGGGTAGTTTCCCGCAATACAGAAATTTTAGTTGGAGAAAAAAAATTAGATGAAAATGGTGAAGACGAATCTGAATGGGTAAAGATGAGTGGAGTCAGCGACTTATCCCGAAATGAACGTCAACAATATGTAATATTACAACTTTTAAAAAAGCTAAATGAGTTTACTTCACTTTCTGATTTAAATAAATTCATAAAAGCTCTGGAAGACTCTTTTATTATTGATGAAAATCTTACGCTTAATACAGCGATAACCACACTCTGGAATTTTAGAGGAACAGATTTTGATAGTATAAATAAACTATCCCTACCTGCCTCACCATATGAACTTCAAGACGGAAGACAGGTTTTAATAATATCTAAAAATTTCAGTAAATATGCAGAAGAAGTTGGATTATTAGACTCTTAATCACTAAATATCTTACTCGTTAAATAAGTAGGGATAATCCAAAAATAAATAGCAATATCTGGAGAATAAATTAAATCATTGGTTAAGTTCTGTGTTAAGAATGCAAAAAGTAAAGAAAGTTCTAGTTGATTCCTATATCCTAAATTTCTATAAATAATTAAGAACAGCGAAATAACAATTACTACCACAGGGAGTAATCCATACTCAACGGCCATAGTAAGGAATCCATTATGAGAGGTAGTTATTTCATCATATTGAGAAAGAGAGAAATCAGAAACTATAGAGTTAAATTGACCGTTTTCTGATGTCAACCTACTAGATCTTAAACTTTGGCCACCAAGAAAATTGGAATATCCACTAGTGACATCTTCAATCCAGAAAAAATACATTCTTCCATCAATGATGGACCATTTCCAAGACTGGTTGTTTATAAATTCTGAATTGTTAATAATTGAACTTTGACTAAACAATGTCTCATTACCCCTAGGAATGTTGTTGAGCTTAACCTTTAAAACTACATCGAAATCTTTTTCCGATAAATTAACTTGATTCGGTATAGCTATCCAATAACTTCGTGGTCTTTTGAGCTTGATTCCATCCTCAGTAAAAATAATTTTTCCATCATTCCTGTTGTCGTAAAAATTATTCGTTTGAGGAAGGAAAATGAAGTATTGTTCATCTCTATTTGCTTCAGTAAACTCATATTGATAATTCTCATTAGAAACATTAATTTGAACCTCCTTTACGAAACCATCTAAATATGAACCTCCTGGAGATTGCCCATCTCCCCAACCTCCTACTTCAAAGTAAGAATCATTCTCAATTAGATCTATTACAAGTCCACTTGTATGCTGCGATCCAATTGGATTCCACTCAATACCATTATTTGAGTGATAAAAAGATAGAACTGATCTAGGTAAAATTCCGTCCTTGTAATCAAAAGAAAATTTTAAATAACCCTCAGCTTCTTCCTCAACTATATCTACTTCAGCTTTTTTGTAGTAATTTTTTATATCCTCAGAATACTCAATATTAAATCTATTTAATAGCTCTTCATCACTTAAGGTTACTAAATACTCTTTATAGACTTCCTTGATGTAATTTCCTCCACCAGAACCTATAAATACTTCGATATTATTAATTGCAAGATTACTTAAGAAAGTTCTATTTGATTGCTTGAGGAAAATAGATGGAAAAAAATAAATAATAATTATAGATATTAAAATAATTGAAATTGTAATTCTTTTCTTTGCTTTTTTGGTAAAACTATCGGTGTAGAAAAGAATTATTAATGAACCAATAAATAATGCAATATAAGAACCCCTGGAATATGTTATGTAAAGATTAAATAGAGAGATTATTAACAAAACTGTATTAAATTTATCAGTTAAAAGTGAACCTATAATGTTTTTTGAATTTACAACTTTATATACACAAACCAATACATAAATTGCGCATATTATCCCAATAACGTTTGGGCCTCCTCCTTGAAATCCACCTAACCTTCCAGAAGTTAAAGGGTTAGAACTACCTGAATTGTTTAAAATCCATCCATCTATCGTACCTGGTAATTGAAACTGAAAAATTACAACAATAAAATTGGCAATCATTACTAAATATAAAGGTTCAAATATTTCAATTATTCCTTTTGAACTAGTTGAAACAGAATCTACACATAAATAGCCCAGTAAAAAATAAAAATAAAATCTTATGTTTGTCTGATTAAATATTTGAAAATTTTTTGAAAATATATTTGAATATAAAACAAATGAGATAAAAAAAGATATAAAAACTTTATCAAAAACTAATAAGGAGAAGTTTGATATTTTCTTAAAAAGTAATAGTAAAAAAATTATTATGACTGGGATATCCTCAAAATTAATCCCGCCTAAGTTCAAACCATAATTAGAAGGAATTAATAGGGAAAAAGAAAGAAATAAGCCAATAGTTTTGCTATTTATATTTTTAAGATCCATAAATCTTTTCAAGTGGGCCCGGCAGGACTCGAACCTGCGACCGACGGATTATGAGTCCGTTGCTCTAACCAACTGAGCTACAGGCCCTTGTATTAGCCAATAACAGATTGAAGCTTGAGAGCTATTCCCATATCTCCAGCTATTTTAATTTTTCCTGTCATAAAAGCAGCTTGTGGACTGACTGATTTATCATACATACCTTTAAATGTGTCCATATCAGTTGTGATGGTGCATGCTGCCTCGG
>Ga0222719_10004250_pt1 | contig 12578 bp, 10 predicted proteins | sample C33_34DmetaG_FD_165039 | JGI IMG/M metagenome (GOLD analysis project Ga0222719, IMG submission 165039) | Estuarine water microbial communities from San Francisco Bay, California, United States - C33_34D | ecosystem: Environmental > Aquatic > Marine > Unclassified | place: USA: California...
ACTATTGAGTAATGACAGCTGTATGCAGGGGATATCGGCTTCTGGGTACATCAGTTTCAACGGAACAAACATGCCATGATCAAAGCCACGCTGATCATCAAGTCTTGCGGGAATAGATTGGGATTCCAGTAATTCAGCAATTTCATGAGACAGACCGGGACTCCCGGGGGCCGGATATTGAATGGCATAAGACTCTGATGGAAACCCACCATAGTCATAAATCAACTCTGGCGTTGATGCGCTGGTCAGACTGACGCAAGCCTCCTCCCAGTGCGCACTAATAATAAGGATAGCTTCGGGGCGTTCAATTTTAGATGAAAAAGATTCAAGAAAGCCGATCAAGGATTTATGCCCTGGATCATTTAATAAGGGCATGGGGCCACCGCCATGAGGAATATAGACAATGCGGGCCGCGTGATGTTGATTATGCTTAGCGTTCATTCGGGAAAGGATACATCGAATACTGACATTCGGAAAAGACAACTCGCCAGAACACCAGTATTCACAATATAAAAAAAGGGCGCATAAAGATTTTCTTTATACGCCCTCTTATAAGTACTGATTCTTCAGAGTGCTATTATTTTTCTTATACTGGCACTCTTCTTAAACTGTCTTATACTGGTTTTACTTTGTTAGCGCATGGTCCTTTCTGACCCTGTCCAACTTCAAACTCAACTTCCTGGCCATCATTCAAGGTTGCGTAACCGCCACCTGCTTCGATTTCAGAATGATGAACAAATAAATCCTTGCCGCCATCTTCAGGAGTGATAAAGCCAAAACCTTTATCTGCATTGAACCACTTAACTGTACCTTTACTCATAATATAATCATCTTGTTGTGGTGAATAAAAAATGCTGCTGTCGCTATCACCATTGCTAAAGCAGCTCTAGATCCAATCCAAATCAACTTTGAATCAATCTAACCCCTCCATTCTATGTTAAATAAATCCGTTTTACTGTGTTATTCATAAGAAAAGCCTTACTTATTAAGCAAATATTGACTAAAACAGCACTGTTTTACTCTGAATCCCTGTTTTTTTAGCAAACACCTGACAATTTAAACAAACTGGCAAGAAACCGGTGGAATGCCAATTCGGCTTAACTTACTGAATATTTACAACTTGTAAGAAGATGAATTATTGAATGATTGAATTATTTCTTGAGAAAAAAAGGGCTAATAGCTTTGATAAAGAAGCGCAGTTCAATATACATACCAGGGTAGAGTAACCTGCATAAAATCAGCAAGGCGTTGATTATGAGGAGCATAAAAATCCTCTAGTTCACTTCTGAGCTTGTCGGTCATGTGCGAATACTCCTGCGTATGATGCAGTTTATCCAGCCTCAAATCTGTAACAGCATTAAAGCCGAGAAACTCCAGCGCGCGATTAACAACATTACCACGGTCTCTGAGCAAATCTTCGGTAAACAGTAATAAAAAGCGATCGCGATCAAACCATTTCAGCCAGTTATCCAGTTGACTTGCATAACAACCACGCCTTAACAGAGAGCACATCTTCAGATCATCCACCGGGTATTCAGGATCAGCCAATGCCTTTTGCCAATGACTTTCACCATCGCTTTTCTCAAGCGCAATTGCATCCTCCGGAGTGCCTGCATAATGCCGATAACGTTTCATCTGATTAAATTGGGACCAGAAACGATCAACCGGATTTCGCATCATCACGATGAATTTTGCCTCTGGGAAATCACCATGTATCCATTCGGGACAATGGGGATGTGTCAGGTAAAACGGTGTTGCCTCCCCCGTTATTTGCTGCTCTTTTTTACCTGGAAAGCGTTCAAGATACTCATCCAGGGTTTGCCCCTGGTAGCGGTGTATATCGTAATAATGCAGCTCTTTCTCTTCAGGCAGCAGGATATCGGGGTGCTGTGCAAGATAATTGAAGAGCGAAGTGGTACCGCACTTCATGCCACCCAGAATAAAGAAATCAGGCAGCCTGTTATGACTTTGGTCGCTCATTCGTTTGGCGTCTTGGTAAACAATGTACTGTGTGATTCAGAGCGTTCATCTTCAGGGCGGCCATTGGTGTAATAGTAAAAGGAAAGCGACTTGCGACTTTCGCCCTGAGGGCATTGCAGGGGATGGGGGTGGCCATGATAGGAAGAATCCGAGGTATTAAAAATTACTGTTCGGTTAAAAACCGGCAAGATTTTTTCATAACAGCGACTGACATCCCGATTCCATAATTCCAGCTGACCACCCCACTCTTCCTGCCATTCCCTGTTAAGGTATACCAGCATATTCAGACGCCGATCGAGATTCAGTTTGGGATGTACATTAAAATCAACATGTACTTTCAAGAAGCCTCCGGGCAGGATCTGGTGCAAACCGGCACCACCAAAATAAGGATCCGGGATAAGCCCTTCAATGCCGGTCAATTGCTCAAGAAATCCCAGCATATAGGGCGCATTCATGGCCTGCAGAAAATCATATAAAAAAGGGTTAATGTCACAGGTATGCCAGAAGCCGAGCTTTTTTTCTTCCGGATTATCAAAGCGCCGCCATTCCATGCCATCGGGTCGGGGAAAAACATCACGCACTTTTTCCAGCAAGTCATTGTCAAACAGATTGTCTATCACAATATGCGGGAACGGCTCCGCAGCCTGATACTCATGGTTTAAAGTTATGGGGTCTGCATGGAGTACAGGTTTGATTTGCATAATTTTGAAGACTTTTTTAAAACCCGGCTGAATTAAGGACTTCTGAAAACTGAAATAAAATTATACCAGCACCTGATCGATTACCAATGAATACTTCGGACTGTATTATGCTACTTTGACTGTATACCCTATAACACTGATCATAGGCCCGCTATCACTGCTTTACTGAGCAAACTGTCTTATTCATGATTTACCTGATTCTTGGCATTATTCTATTTGTTCTCATCCTGGGCCCCCAGTATTGGGCTAAACATATTCTGCAGAAATACAGCGGCCACCGTGATGATATTCCAGGCACTGGCGCGGAACTGGTAAAACACCTGCGCAAGAAGTTTGATATGGCTTACCTGAAAGTCGAGGGAACTGATCTGGGCGATCATTATGACCCCACCGATAAAGCTGTCCGCCTGTCCAAAGACAATCTGGACAAACGCTCACTAACCGCTATTACTGTGGCAGCCCATGAATTCGGACATGCCTTGCAGCATGCTAAAAATTACAAGCCACTCACCTCGCGCACTTCCATGGTCAGAACTGCGCAAAAACTGGAAAGAGTCGGTGGTTTCGCGCTACTGGTCCTGCCTCTGGTGGCCTTCACGCCGGCCGGTGCCCGCCTGGCCCCCGCCTTGTTTCTGGTAGTTATCCTGAGCATGCTGGTCAATACCCTTGTTCATTTTGTCACGCTGCCGGTGGAATTCGATGCCAGTTTTGGCCGCGCTTTGCCCATTCTGCGCGAAGGACAATATATAAGTAAAAATGATTATCGGGCGGCGCGGCGCATCCTCACAGCCTGCGCCCTCACCTATCTGGCCAGCTCACTCTCGGGCATGCTCAATTTCTGGCGCTGGCTGAAGCTCCTCAGGCGCTAGTCGCGCCTGACGACCAGTGGCAAGTTACAAGTCTCAAGTCACAAGTGGGTATTGAGTAAGCTGATAATTTCTGGTTTTCATTTCGGCAAAGCCCTTTCACCCGGATAATTACAGCAGCCTCCTCGTAACTTGAGACTTGTGACTTGTGACGTGTAACTTGTAACTTCTAACTTGTGACTTGAGACTGGATATTGTTGTAGACTTGCTCGCCTGAGTTTTTAAAGTAATAAAGGGGAAATATTCATGATGTTTAGTAAATTCAAAGGGGTTCGACAGAACACGGTCCTCCCTGTTATATCCTTACTAATTCTGACGTTGAGTGCCTGTTCACAGGAATCCGCCGAGGTCGCGGAACCTGCTCCAGCAGCCACTACTGCAGCGCCGACAATGCAAGCAGGTGTTACTGATGCAGATCTGGCCAATGCGGCAAACAGCGGCGAGGAATGGCTGTCCTACGGCCGAGATCCTGGCGAAACCCGCTTCAGCCCACTGGATCAGATCGATTTTTCCAATGTCCAGAATCTGGGCGTAGCATGGACCTATGACACCGGGTCATTCCGTGGTCTGGAAGCTACCCCTCTGGTTCATAACGGGATTATGTATGCTACTGCTTCCTGGTCTGTGGTTTTCGCGGTGGATGCACGCACCGGTGAAGAACTCTGGCGCTACGATCCCCAGGTCGACAGATCTCTGGGCTGGAAAGCCTGCTGTGATGTGGTTAACCGCGGTGTCGCTATTTATGATGACAAGGTATTTGCTGGCATTATTGATGGTCGCCTGGTTGCCCTGGACGCGGCGACGGGTGAAGTGGTCTGGAGCGAGGTCACTGTCGATCAGAGCAAACCCTATACCATTACCGGTGCCCCCCGAATTGCAGACGGTAAAGTCCTGATCGGTAATGGCGGAGCTGAACTGGGTACACGTGGATATCTCACTGCTTACAACCCCGACAATGGCGATATCGATTGGCGCTTCTGGGTAGTACCGGGGAATCCTGCGGATGGTTTTGAGAATGCCGATGTTGAACTCGCTGCCGCTACCTGGGCAGGCAACTGGTGGGAAGCCGGTGGTGGTGGTAATCCCTGGGATTCCATTATCTATGACCCGGAACTGCGCCTGGTCTTCGTCGGCACCGGTAATGGATCGCCCTGGAGCCACGAACACCGCAGCGAAGGCTTCGGTGATAACCTCTACCTGTCCTCAATTGTTGCCCTTAATGTAGATGACGGCAGTGTTGCCTGGTATTACCAGACCACACCGGCAGATAACTTTGATTACACCGCTGTGCAACCGATGATGCTGACTGAAATCACTATTAATGGCTTACCGCGCAAGGTAGTCATGCAGGCACCGAAGAATGGTTTCTTTTATGTTCTCGATGCCGAATCCGGTGACCTGATTTACGCTGATCCCTATGCCCAGGTAACCTGGGCTTCAGGTGTCGACCTGGAAAGTGGGCGCCCCATCGAAACGCCCCAGGCACGTTATGACGATGCCATTTCTTTCCTGACACCAGGACCTTCCGGTGCCCATAACTGGCATCCCATGTCTTTCAGCCCTGATACCGGTCTGCTTTATGTTCCTACCATGCAGGGTGGCGCGTTCCCCTATTCCTATGACGAAAACTGGGAAGTTGAAAGTGCCGGCTGGAATCTGGGCATAGGCATGGGCACTATGGTAGACAAGGCCGTGCGCCCTGATGAAGAATATGCCGGGGGTACTGGCCCGGTTTATGACTCCCCGGGCGTATTGCTGGCCTGGGATCCGGTTGCCCGGGCTCCACGCTGGGTCAAGGAATATGACTTCACTATTAATGGCGGCACTCTGGCCACAGCCGGCAACCTGGTATTTCAGGGCGGCGCTGATGGTTACTTCAGGGCATTTACCGCTGATTATGGTGAACTGGTTTGGGAAGCAGACCTGGGTGTAGGCATCATGGCAGCCCCAATGACCTATGAACTGGATGGTACTCAGTATCTCTCCGTTCTGGTTGGCTGGGGTGGCTCCAGTGGCCTGATCGGACCAAACTCCAGTGGTGCCTATAAGCCTGAAGGTCGACTCTGGACTTTCCGCTTGGGTGGCAGCGAGATTATTCCGGTTGAAGGTATACCGTTACCGGAACTTACCGCGATTCCGTTTAATGATGACCCGGCGGTGCTTGCCCATGGTGAAGATATGTACACCACACATTGCATGCTCTGTCATGGCGCCGGTGGTGCCAGCGGTGGCGCACTGGCTGACCTGCGTTATGCAGCACCGGCTACCTATGACATCATCCAGAATGTTGTTCGCGAAGGCGCATTTGCGGGTCGCGGCATGCCTAATCTTGGGCACTTGTTGTCCGAGGAAGATGTGGATTCAGTTAAGCACTGGCTGCTGTCATTGAGAGCTGGCTTGATGGAATAATAGCCGGTCTGGTTTTATTTAAAGGGCATCGTGGTTGTAGACCCCGATGCCCTTTTCTTTTGCCCCCATTGAAATATAACGCTGCCCACACGTGGTAAACAAGTGTTCCAGGCACAAGTCACGCTGTGCTTCCCGGGGCTATTCTGATCAATTCTGAAAATCACAGCCCTTCCAACAACCAAAGTTACGCAAAAAAACTGGTAAACCAGAGCGATAATTGAGACAAATAGTCGTGGGAATATTTATCCACCCGGAGTATTCTGGGAGTTATTGTTTTCAATACCCGGAACTAAATTACTTCCTATAAAAAAATATGCCCTTTGATTTACAAATAATTATTGATTCGCTGATTGCCGCTTTTCAGTTTTTCAAGGATCAGGTAACGCAAACAGGAAATCTGTTACAGATTCTGGTTATTGTTGTTATCTATATAATTTCACTGCTGTTTGCCCGACAGGCAAAGCCCTGGCTCGAAAGCAAAGCCCGGAAAATAAAAGACAGCCCTGAGCTACTTCGCATAATCAGTTCAATACTGCGGCGTCTGGAATGGTTTTTCTTTGTTATTCAAATCAGTGTGATCTGGCTGATTTTAAGTGCGGCGAACTGGCCAAACAGTTACCTCATCTACCTGGCGCTATTATTCTCCATGGTATGGCTGTTAATTACAGTCGTCACCCAGTCAATTCGTAATCGTCCGCTGCGCCGGTTTATCGCCATCACCGGCTGGATCTATGTAGCAATTTCTATTCTCGGCATTAATGAAAATGTATCCAGTATTCTGGATGCCGCAGATTTTTCTATCAGTGGTTTCAGGGTTTCATTATTACTGCTTCTAAAAATTTCCTTGATGCTGATTGTGACTCTCTGGCTTGCGATTTCCGTGGGTAACTTTTTTGAAAGACGACTATTACGCAACGAGGATCTATCACCCGGGCTAAGAGTCCTGCTGGGAAAAATACTGCGTATTACCCTTATTGTCTTTGCCTTGATTATTGCGATATCCAGTATTGGTATCGATTTATCGATACTGTCATTGTTGTCTGGTGCAATAGGCATCGGTATTGGTTTTGGCCTGCAAAAAGTTGTCTCCAATTTTATCTCCGGCTTCATTATTCTGGCTGACCGCTCCATCAAACCCGGCGACACCATTTCGCTGGGAGAAACCTTTGGCTGGATTAATGAGCTCCGGGCCCGGTTTGTCTCTGTAATTACCCGTGATGGTGTTGAGTATCTTATTCCCAATGAAGACTTTATTACCCAGCAGGTTATTAACTGGTCTTTTTCCAATGAACTGGTCCGTATTGAGGTCAAATTCGGCGTAGCCTATGATTCTGACCCCCATCAGGTGGCGGAACTTGCAGTTGAGGCAATCAAGGAAGTTGAACGGGTGGTGAGTTACAGGCCCAGCGTGTGCTGGCTGACGGGATTTGGTGATTCATCCCTGGATTTCGTACTACGCTTCTGGATCAAGGACCCACAAAACGGCCTGACCAATATTCGCGGTCAGGTGCTGCTCGCATTATGGGATAGCTTCAAAGCCAACGATATCAGGATTCCTTACCCGCACCGCGAACTGATCCTTAACAACCCTCCCGCCTCCTGGCAAAAAGAATAGCAGTGGTCACGTAACCAATTGTTATTAATGTCTATTTATATTGATGGAAAAATTACTCATCAACGATATCCGGATTAAAAACAACAAAGTGCGGACAAACAACTTCATTGCTATCAAAATGACCCTGTTCCCAGTCTTCATTTTGCTCTTCCATTTCATCGGCGCAGCGATAGAGAAAGGAGGCCAGATCCCGAAGTGCCGCCGGCTCTGCCACAAGGTTAACTTCTGAAAGGAGCTTTAGCTCTGAATCACTTTTCTGTGAGAAGCCATAAATTTTCATAGACAGGAAACCTTGAAAGTTGCGAAGAGGTTGAGCGCATTGCATCACCAATAATAAACAACTGGTTTAGGCGAAAGTACTCATTTCAGGATCCAGATTACTCTACTTGAAGGAATCTTGAAATGACCAATTTCCAATGCACAAAAATCTGTAAAATCCGGCTTTCCAGACACCAGCCGTATAATTTCAGGCTTAACTTGAGTATACTCACACTTAAACTACATGCCTGAATTTCTGGTGTTTTTTGACACACTCCAGAAAATTAATCATCTCCAAACCAGTGGCTTTCCAGGCCGATTTTATTATGTTTAGATTTGCTGCTGATCGCCTGCCGGTTTTTATTGTTCTTTTATTCAGTATTCTCGATTTCACTGTATATTTCCTGGTAGAAAATATCTGGTGGCTGCTGCTTTATTTCCTGCTGATCATTATCCCGAAAGGAATTATTTGCGCATGGAATCATCATCATCAACATACGCCAACCTTCTTTTTGAGACCCCTGAATCGCCTCCTCGAGTTTTTTTATGCCTTACACACGGGGGCTACAACAAACCTTTGGGTACTGCATCATGTTCTGGGACATCATAGAAATTTTCTTGACCAGAGCAAAGATGAAAGCGCCTGGCAGCGAAAAGATGGCAATGCAATGAATGCCCTGGAATATACCTTAACCATCGCCGGCACCGCTTATCTAAGAGGTTTTCAAGTGGGCAAAAAATTTGTCCGGGTTCAGCGTGACTTTATAGTGTATTCCACGCTTACCTTTTTAATTCTGGTTCTGCTGTGCTGGTATAAATTTGTACCAGCCATGCTGTTATTTGTACTGCCCATGATTATTAGTCTTGGCTTCACTGCCTGGGTGACTTACGATCATCACTCCGGACTGGATACTGATGATCAATACCTGGCCTCGTATAACAATATCAATCGCCTGTTCAATATTTTAACCGGCAATCTTGGCTATCATACCGCCCATCATTTCCACCAGGGGCTGCACTGGTCAAAACTCCCGCAGCTGCATGAAGAAATTAAACACCAGATTCCTTCCAACTTAATACGAAATGAAGTTTTTGTTTTCACAGAAGCTTAATCCTCGCGTTTACTTTCTTTAACCTCTCTTCTACCGATTGCTTCTTGTGCCCCCAATAGTCTCCAGCCTTGCTGAGCCTGCTGCTTATAAATCGCTGAGGCATACACAAACTACCCCGGGCAGTATTACGAATCAGTCCGCAAGAAATCGAGCCAAAAAAAAGCCCGCATAAAGCGGGCTTTTTCATAAGAGTTAAACTCTTATTTCTTACGCCATGAACCTTCAACGTAAGAATCACGAGCAACTTCACTGTATGGAACTTCGCTCACGATGGCGCGAATATTCATAGCAGTAGAGTTCTCAACTGTAGTCTTCTCGGTTGCTGGCTCTTCACCCCAGACCAGTACCACTTCAGTACCAATCTCGATGTCAGAGTTAACAGTTCCCAGAGACAGACAGCTGCGTTCGTTGTAGCTGTAGCCAGAGAACATGGACAGACCAACAACTTCGTCACCACCCATGATGGCATCGAAAGAAGAGTTGCCGTAGTTGGCAATGGGGATATCCATGTATTTAACATTTGGACCTTTCTCAAACATGGTAGCGTAAGCAGCAACCACGTCTTCTTTGTTCCAGGCAAATGTTACTTTCTTACGATGGTCATCATTCTGCATGGCTTCCAGGGCTTCGCGGCCGATGAAATCATGGTCGAATTTGATGAATGGGCCGTAGCCAATTTCGTAAGGAGTGACATAGTAGTCTTCAATGTTTTCAGACACGTAGGAACCAGCAATAGCAGCAGTACCTTCGTAGCTCTGAGCTGGCAGCCACTCACGATATGACTTCATACGATCATCGGAGTAAACAGCTGGCAGAGGCGATGGAATCCAGCCAGATTCCAGTGTGTTTGAAGCGTAGGCACGTGAACCAACAGGAACGATACCGAACTCTTCACCTGCTTCCAGGATGGCATCCTTGATGCGCTGACCTTCAGCATATGGGCCCCAGATTTCAAGGCCTGGTGCACCAGCCATACCATGACGCAAGGTACGGACTTTAGTACCGTCAATGTTCATGTCAGACATGTGGAAGAATTTCAGCTGCTCAAGCTCACCGCCGTGCAGTTTCTCAATGATTGGCCAGGCATTAGGACCCTGGATCTGGTAACGATAGGAAATACGCTCGACCGGATTACCCATTGGACGGGATGGAGAACGATCATCATGAATGATTTCTACGTCATAACCACCAGTTTCAGCATGGTACATAATCCAGTTGGCTGAAGGTGCACGACCTACAAATACCAGCTCATTTTGAGCAAGATGGAACAGGATACCGTCGCCGATTACGTGACCACTGTGGCTTACAGGGACGTACTGTTTGGCGCGGTTAACCGGAAAGTTCTCGAAGCTGTTGATCGCTGTGTCTGACAGCAATTTGATAGCATCCGGACCCTTGATGTAGATGTCGACCATGTGATGGCTCTGGTCGAACAGCACTGCTGATTCGCGCCATGCAGCCTGTTCACTACGCCAGTTATGAAATTCTGGTGCTACAACAGGATAAACATATGCGCCAATTTTGGAATTGCGCATCATGTCAACCGGGCTGTCAACACTCTGCAATAAGTCTTCTAAGCTTTTGCTCATTGTTGATGATTTCCTCTAGTTTTTGGGGGGTCAAAAAAAGGCGCTACGATACATGTAACCGCCTGATTTTGCAATGCCAATCAGTCCGTTTACTGTACTGACACAGTGGCACATAGTCCCGTTTAAGTTAGGCTGCCGGGGTATAACCCAATAAGGATTTATACTCCAGAAACTCTCCAAAGGCCTGATCACTGAATTCGCGTCCATTGCCGGAGTGTTTATATCCGCCAAAAGGGGCATTCAGATCCAGACCTGCATTATTAATACTGATGTAACCTGCTCTGATTTTTGATGCGATCGCGCGGGCATGATCGATGTCCTCGCTGTGCACATAACCGCCCAGACCATATTCGGTATCGTTAGCTATCTCGATAGCTTCTTCTTCACTGTCATATCCGATAATGCTTAATACCGGACCAAAAATTTCTTCCCGTGCAATTTCCATATCATTTTTGACATCCCTGAATACAGTAGGCTTTACATAGTAGCCCTTATCCAGACCTTCCGGACGGCCCTCACCACCAGTCACGACTTTCGCACCCTGCTCAATGCCACTGTGAATCAGACCCTGGATCTTATTCCACTGGGTTTCGGAAATTACCGGCCCCATGCGGCTATCCTGCTTGGGGTCTCCTGGAGTCCAGGTTTCGGCCATTTCCTTGGCAATTTCACATGCCTGGTCCATCAACTTGTTCGGCACCAGCATACGCGTGGGAGCACGACAGGACTGACCGGAATTCATCATAATTCCTGCAATGCCGCCCTTGATGGCGTTTTCCAGGTCAGCATCTTCCAGCACAATGTTGGGGCTCTTGCCACCCAGCTCCTGGTGTACTCGCTTAACCGTCTTTGCTGCCGCCTCGGCAACCTGAATGCCGGCACGGGTGGAGCCGGTTATGGAAACCATGTCCACCATTGGATGCGCTGCTATGGCATGGCCAACTTCCGGGCCAAGACCATTAACCATGTTGAAGACGCCAGCTGGAACGCCAGCAGCATCCAGAATGTCAGCAAATATCTTGGCGGAGAACGGGGCAATTTCAGATGGCTTCAGGACTACGGTACAGCCCACGGCCAGTGCCGGCGCCACCTTTGCGCAGATCTGGTGAATAGGCCAGTTCCAGGGGGTAATGAAACCACACACACCGATGGGTTCTCTGGCAATACGGCTGGTGCCACGATCTTCTTCGAATTCAAACTTTTCCAGAACCGAGACAGCGGTTTTAAAATGATTTACCCCGATTGCTGCCTGGGTACCATCAGCCAGCCATTTTGGCGCGCCCATTTCTTCAGTAATGGCTTCACCCAGTTCCGGAACCCTTTTTTCGAATTCCTCAACGATGCGATTTAATATCGCCAGGCGCTCTTCCTTGCTGGTTACTGACCAGGTTTTAAAGGCATTCGCAGCAGCGTTAACAGCATTATCTATATCAGCGTCACTACCAAGACTGATATGGCCTGCCACTTCCTCAGTCGCCGGATCAATTACGTCGAAAGATCGGGGCGTCGCCGGATCAACCCACTCGCCATTTATATAAAATTGCATGTAATCACGCATGAAATTACCACTCCTGGATATTCAGTTTGAGTTCAATTCTGCTCTCTGGTCGCTAAAGTTGCCGGTAAGCACGCCTGTTCGAAACAGCCCTGCCGCGCAGACCACAAGGAGCCCTGAAAATGGGGGTGCAAGTATAAACATCTCGGCCGAACAAGGCCATGATTTAAGCCTGAAACTATAGTGGCCATTACTTGGTTACCTTGTGCCGGATGAGCTCAGGACTGAAACCACCTGACCTGGATCATTTTTTATTTATTAATATCAACAAGTTAATTAAAGATTCAAGTGTGGCTATGGAATACCGAGCGATCCGGAATTGCAACGCACAGATTGTTGAAACAGATAACAGGGCTGGCATAAAGGACAGCCGTGGCCAGAAAAAGGACTGCAGAAGCTAGCGCGAAATCAGCTGAATTATTATCTGCAGACAAATAGCCGCGTAGACACCGGCCAGAACATCATCCAGCATAATGCCCAGCCCTCCCTTCAC
>Ga0222719_10004251_pt1 | contig 12577 bp, 13 predicted proteins | sample C33_34DmetaG_FD_165039 | JGI IMG/M metagenome (GOLD analysis project Ga0222719, IMG submission 165039) | Estuarine water microbial communities from San Francisco Bay, California, United States - C33_34D | ecosystem: Environmental > Aquatic > Marine > Unclassified | place: USA: California...
GTGCATGTCTACCCATTTCATCACCCCAGATTATAAACTAAGCCGCCTTTGCTAGTGCATTATGCTTTTCTAATGCAGCAATCATTCTTGTCATTCCTATTCCACCGCCAACTCTTGGAAAGAAATCAAACTTTAAAAACTCTTCTAGTTCTGCTTCTACACGTTCTTTGCCAAATAGTTTGTAAAGTAAGTTACTATAAGCACCATCTGTAATAGTGTGGAATGTATCTCTCATCATGTCTACGTCTGTGCTACGTTCTGCACTTCCTATTGTTTCCATACCACCTAGTATAACATCAATCTTTTTACTTTCTGTTTCACCTGGATATCTACTCATGTTCCAGAAAGGTGATGTCATTTCTGGAAAGTCTGTAATCATTGTTGCACCAAACTCGTCATACATTTTGCCTTCTTCTTCAGCAGTCATTTCATAGTCACTTGCTAGACCATAATGCTTCTGCCATTCAGCATAAGTCTTTTCTGTAGGCTTTGGGAATCCTAAGTATTCACATAGTTCATATTCCATTGCCTTAAGATCATCGATATCACCAGGGAATTCAAATTCAAACATTGGAAAGATAATATCGTGTCTGCCTGGGATAGCATTTGGCTCTTGTCTGTAACTAGTGGACACACAAAAAAAGCCCTTACTATCGGGCTTACTTAATAATTCATGTTCTAACCACATTTGGCCTGTTTGTGGTAATGGCCATACTTGCCCTGCATAATTGTATGTTGCTACATTGAATGGGTCTTCACAAGCAGCTAGTATGCTTAATCTGTTCTGTGTATGTACTTCTAAAAATCCTTTTTCCAAAAAAAAGGACCTTAAAAGGCCTACTGTGTCTGTAAATTTACTTGGTTCTATTAGTTGCGTCATTTTATTTCCTTTTGTCAAAAAAAATTTGCTCAAAAAAAATTGAGTCTTGTTATTTTACCGTTGCTTTATTTAGCAAAGTTTACCATTTACTATTCTTTATGTTCTGTAAAAATAGTTAAAGCAATTTTTGTTGTAACTCCATTCTTTAAAAAATTATCACTGCAATGTAATTTACGCCTATCCCAAATAACACCTGTTCCGTGTTGCCATTTGTATATTTCATATAGACTTAGTTTTTGTACTTTATTCCATTTTTGATGTGATAGATATTGGTCATATGTAGTTTCATCTATATGATTTTCAACTATTGGATAATTATCTAGCATACCAGCAGAATTTGTAGTACCTTGCTCGTTAAAAATTAATGTGTTCGCTTTGCAAGTTTCGTATGGTATTAACATTACACTTGCTGGATTTTTATCATTATTGTTTGGCCAATCAGTGTGTATTGCTAAAGGAATAAATTCAACTAATACCATGGCATGACTTATTTTTTGATTAGGCAAAAGTTCTGCAAATACTGACTCTAGTACTTTGCACTCAGTAGCTGTAATACCATTGGTATAGGCCTTGTCCAGTCTTCCTTCTTGCTTTTCGTTTTTGTATTTGTCAATTAATTTATTGACAGTGCTTTGTTGGATTTTATTTAATTCAAATTGCATGTTATTAGTAATTCTGTAGGTTTAGATACCAAAGGGGTAAATTTTCTTTGCTTGGAATAGCCAGCACACGTTCTTGATTATTAAATCCAAAATAGGGATTCCATATGTGTTTATGGAATTGCCAATTTAAAATTTTTATGTACTCAATACGTAACTCTTTGATTAATATAAACTTATCTTCTATTATATTGTTATTATCATCAATTTTTACATCAAAAATGTCTTTACCAAACATTTTAAAACGTAATGATTGTCCGTAATCATATTTAAATTTTAAAATATGATTACCCATTTCTAATGTGTTTGGTTCAATAACTGTATCGTTAATCATAAAACCTGGTGTGCCGTTGTACTCACCAACTTGTATATTTATTTTTGCATTAGGCATGTAGTACACTTCCTGAAGTCATTAATTGATCATGTCCAACATGCTCTGGTACATTGTATCCTAATGAAACACAGTGTTTGATTAAATCCTCACGCCAACGCAATCTAGTGTTTTGATCACTATATAAACCTATCCAATCGTTTTCATTTTTGCCTAATTTAACACCATTTTCATTGGCCATTGATGCCAATGGAGTACCAGGCAGTATAGCCAGTGTTGATCCTACTGCTACTTTTCTTATTGCATTACCTGCATATTCTTTTAATTGTGTAAACATGTCTTTTTGTTTTTGAATAGTTTCTTCAGTGTCAGTTACATACCCAACAATCATTAAAAATGTTCCTTGTATTCCATATTTTTTCATGTATTTTAAGCCATAGATAATATCGTTGTTGCTAAACTTTTTACGCATATGGTTTCTTATACCTTCGTCTAAACTTTCTATACCTATTGCAGCTTCTGTGAGTCCTGCTTCTGCACTTAATTTCCACATATAATTTGGCATTTGATTTGCAGGTCTAAAGATAAATTGACCGCCCCATTGTAATTTATTTGTAGGATTGTTGTTGTTATAATTAGCTAGTTCGATGCACATCTCTTTATAGGCTTTCATACTCCCGTTTATTAAACTATCAGTGAAACTGAACTCGTATATATCATGTTTCTCGCTTTGTTCAATCATTTCCTGAGCAATGCTTTTGCCACTTCTCCATACAAATTTTTTCCAGTGTGTATGGATATCACAAAATGTGCATTGTCTCACACATCCTCTACTACCAGTGATTGGAATACGTTTTTTATACAGTTTCCAATTGTAACTATCATAATCAGGTATAGGAAATTCGTCAAGATCTAATATTTGTTCCCACAGTGGTGTGCTAATATAGTCATCGTTGAGAATTTTAATAATTGCATTTTCACCTTCGCTTTTCACCCAGTAGTCACATAGTGCAAGTTCTTGCCATTCAGCTCCTATATTGAAGCCATTTAATCCATTGTGACTTAAACCAGGTCCACCTAAGATAATCTTAACGTTAGGTGCCATTGTTCTTATGTATATACACAAAAGTTGTGCTGAACTTATACACTGATAACTGAAAAGACTTATACCAATGTACTTTGGTTTGTATCCAAGCATCTCATTTACATGATAGCGATATATTTGATCAAGTTTTACAGGATCTGATGGGGTTTTTCCTAATGCAAATGTTTTTACAAGTTCGTTATTTAATGTGAGATTATTGAAGTCATAGAATTTACCACAATATCCATAGTGTTTTAGCATGCCAATCAACACTGCCGGAGCAGCAGGTGCAATCTCTGTAACAGTGTAAGGAACACTTGTGAACAACACATCACAACTCATTTGGATACTCCTAATTAATTATACTTTATTATATATTTGAGGATGAAGAGTGTCAATTAATATGTTGGAATGCTACAAAAATTAATTTTTGTGTGATTTTATCTCAACAGTTAAGTTGTTTCTGCCTTTAATAAGTCTATGGTATATTCGTTCAGGAATAAAGTATTCTTTGTCTTGTGTAAGCTCTACTGGCAAACAGTTATCTAATTGTAACTTCCAACCATTGCCTTCTAGTACACGAACTGTACGATCTTCTGCATCTCTGTGCCAACATAAATCGTCACTGCTTGTATCTTCAGTAAATATTCTTTGTTTGATGTTGCTAGTGACTTGGGTTTCTTGGTAAGGTTTTACCACCATTGTCCGCCTTTAACGCCTAATGCTTTATAACGAGGAGTACGGCAACTCCAGTATCTTGCAGTCATTTTGTCGTTTGCTTGTTTACATTTATGACGTGCTACAAAACTACGTACTGCACCTCTGTTCTTGGCTTTTACACTTAGTCCTGTTGTGTCTCCCCAACTAATCTTTTTAACACGACCAGTCTTTGGATTCTTTACATATACATAAAACTTTTTACTACCGCCACGTTTAGGACTGTTCAGTTTAACTTTTTTACCTTGGTATTCTGCTTCGTTTACATCTTCATCTACACGACCAAATCCTGGCTTAGGATTACCTTTTATAATACTATCTAAATGCATATTCTGGTATTCAGCAACTTCGTCATCTATGCCGATATCTCTTGCAGTCTGCATAATTTGTATGTGTAATGTTTGTGCAAACTCCTTTGCTTCGTCTGAGGATTCACCAGCATCCATTACTGCACGTTCTAGTTTATACATCATATCTAAAAGACGTATAAGTTTTTCCATGCCAGGCTTGTCAGCATGTTTTTCAGCAGTTTCAATTGCACTGCCACACATATAAAAATGTGTTGTTGTGTAATCACCTATAGTAACTTCTGGTCCTTCTGGATCCATATCTTCCATAGGAACATCTAATGGCACAACTTGGCCTTCTACTGTAATACATTCACCTATATCTGTGTTTAATAATTCTTGATCTTGCCAATCTAAGTTTAAACTTTCACGCATTTCACGAACACGATTATAAAATTCTGTAAATGCAGTACTACCTGCACGGAACATACATTCACTAAAAGGAACACCTTTGCTTATATGTTCTTGTATAGCAAGTTCAACCTGTTTTCTTATTTGGGATTTGTCTTCTGTTGCTTTGGCAATGTCTTGGCCTAGTTTAAAATAATCTGTATCGTCTTTTTGATCTGATGAAGAACTTGCAATAGCTCCGCCTACTGCACCTATACCTCTAATTGCAGCAGTGCCTACTCTTGCTAAACCTGCACCTAATGCTAATAAAGGAGCAACTTCATTTAGTTGTTTTTTGTTGCTAAACTCTTTAATACGCATTACTTGCCTTTTCTCCAGCCACCGCCTGCTGCTTTATACTTCTTTGCAGCCCATGCGTTAGCATAAGCACTTGGGTATACTTCAAACTTTTTCTTGGCTTGTGATTTATAGTAACTCCACTTTGCTGGATCAGTGGGAGTATTCTTTTCAGTAAGAGTGCTAATTGTTTCAATTAATTTTGGGATAGCAAATTCGTTTAAACGCATTTTTACTCTTCTGTTTGTTCTATTGTTATTCCTAATGCATCAGCATGTGCTCTTGACAGTGCTTCACTTGCTACTATTAGTGCTTGTTGCATTTCTACTAGAGCGTTTGCGTCACCGCCTGCTTCGTTGATTTTACGTCCTAGCATTCCGCCTTCACTAACCATTTTTTGCATAGTCTCTATCAATTCGCCCATTTTACTAAAAGCTCTATCTGCATATTCATATTCTGCAGTACCTTCATCTATAGTGCTTTTGATAGCATCTATTTCTGCACCTGAACTACGTTCTGCCTTCATAAATTTTGCAAATCTGTCTTGCATAGTTTCTTCAACTTCTTCAGCTTTTGCTTCTACAACTGGCTCATAAGGATTAGCATCTTGTATTTCGTTGAACTTTGTAAGTAAGTCTTTAGTAGCACCTATTTCTGTTTTTGTTGTGCCAGATTCTTGAATTACTTCTTCAGGTTTACTGTTTTCTATTTCATTCATTTTTGCTACTAGTTGTGCGAAGTCCATTAGTTTTTACTCCAGTCGTTTAATCTACCAAAAGATTTAGTTGTGTCTGCTCCATAAGGATCACGTGCCATTTTATTTGCTATTGCTTGTTTTCTCTGCATTGGCACAGGAGGTTTTGCAGGTTGTTTAGGATCAGTGTCTGGCATTGTTTTTGCTTGTCCATCTATACCTTTTTCTGCATCGTCTCTTGGAAGTTTAGCAATTATTTTACTAATCATATCTTGTTGACTAGTCGATGCTGGATTGGTAGCCTTATTTTTAGGTAAGTTTTTAATTATATCACCTATAGCATCTTCGTGAACTTCTTCTACTGCTTCCTCTTCTGGAACAGTCATTGCATCTGTCATATCACCAGCAACAGGAACAACTGCTAGTTCAACATCAGCCATCATTTGACCTTCCATATAGTGTTTTACACTACCCAAGTAATCAGCAGCTTTTGTAATCTTTGCTGCAACCCAACCATCTATGCCTTCCATCTCAGAAATGTCTTTCATCATTTTATGAATTGCTACTGCATACTTTGCACTTTTGTATAGGTCGTTTCTTGCCATTTGTACTTCGTGATCTTTCTCAACTTCTTGAGCCATGTCACTCATATGACCTTCTTTTACAGGTTGTTTACTTTCTCTGACACCTTCAATTTCCATAACATCTGCTAACATATCATCTAGGTGCATTGCAATGACGTCCATTGCTTGATCACTTAAATTTAAATCTTCTGCCATACTTTCAAAGTTTTGTACTGCTCTAATAAGATTATCCTTACCTTTGCTACTTAATACTTCTTGTACTGGTCGCTGGTCAGTGTTTAATTCTTCTAATTTACTAATAATATCACGCATAGTTAGTTCCTGATTAATATGTGTTAGTGTTATTTATCGTTTTATAGGTGTACCCATAACATTGTCTTTTACATCAAGTGCATTCTTAGCAGTACCATCTGGATTCTTTTTTTGTGGTGCAACCGGTATACCATTTTTATCACGTTTTAATTTTTGATGTGCTTGTATAGGATTTGCAACTGCAGCCATATTTCCGCTACTAGTAGCACCACTGCTTGCTGCTTCTGTAATTTCACGTATTCTCATTTGGTATTTTCCTTATCGTATAATCAACTAAATGCACTTGTGTGTCTGATAAATTTTCAATTTTTACATCATAATCATTTGCATCAACTAGTTCTATTTGTAAATCATTACTAACAGTATTTTTAGAAGCAATTGTATAAAAGCGTTCTGTAATTAGTTCATCGTCCACATATATTCTGTATGGAACGTGATCTTTATCGCATTTTAATTTTGCTTCTAATAACATTTTAATCTCGCATATTAAATGCAAAACTTACTTGTCTTGCTAATTGTATGCCTCTATCTCTTTCTGCTTTCTTAGTGCTGTTTTTCATTTTATTTGCCTTAGCACGAAGTCTTTTTAAATCTGTTTTACTTAGTTTTTCTCCTGCACCCTTGCCTAAGTATTGTGCTGCTTTGCGTTTTAAACTTCCTGGTCTGCTACCGGGTTTTGCTTTTCTTTCGTGTAAATCTTCAGTTAGTGCTTGTAACTCCTCCATCAGACTTTCCACTGTTGGTTGTTGGTTCTGCATTGTTCTGTGCCTTTTGATTCTGTATCCACGCTAATGCTTTTTTATGTTTAGGTGGAGTGTTTAAAAAACGTTGTACTTCATTGTATACTTTATCAAAGTTTTTTTGTCTATCAAGATCTTCTAATCCTCCACTGTTATCAACGATATGAAATCTATCAGCACCAAAGATTTGCTGATATTTCATAAGGTTTTGTTGAACTTCATTCCAAGAGTCTGCAACTAACTTAGCAGGCAAAACTCTGTCTCTTTGTCTGTTTCTTTGTTGTGCAACTTCTAAACTAGTGTTTACAAATATCATACTAACACTATAACCTATGCTTTTTAATTTTTGTGCTAGGTCCTGTATTACACTAACATTTTTACCGGTACCATCAATTAATAATCCTATTCTACCATCAATATAATTTTGTTGTCTTTTAGCAGTTAGGTCTTTTGCAGTACCTCTGATTTCTTGGCCCTGGGTAGAAGCAATTGTGTCTGGATCCAGAGAAAGACCTTGACGCTTCAATAAAAATTCATATACTTCATCACTGTTTACTGCACGTAATCCTGTGCCACCTAATATGTTTTGTGCTACAAAACTTTTGCCACTGCCTGGACCACCTGCCATAAACACTGCTTTAAAAATGTGTGGATCATTTACACCTTCGTCAACTTTAGCTGACTCATTTAAAAAATCTTCTAGTTCAGATTCGCCACTAGGACTAATAGTCCATGCTCCGCCGCCTCCATAAATTAGTCCACTGTCTGATAGTTCATCATACAGTCTACTCATAGCAGGAGTTAGGCTTTGTGTGTCTTCTTCAAAATCCATGCCCATATCATCAGCAGTTTTAATTGCTGCAAGTAACAACATTGTGCCATAACCTTTATTACGATATTCAGGAAATATTTCTGCAAAGTTTCTCACAATGTCGTCGTCCCGAGTGTGTGTATATTGACCTACGTGTTTGTTGTCTACATATAAATCAATAGTAAAACCATCCTTGCGTCTTTGAGTACGTATTTCTTTAGATTCTGTAACGTTTATTTCTTGCATTATAGTTGCAATTTGTTTAGCCAATTTTGTGTTACGAGGAGCGTCTGTAAGATCTGTCATTCTTAGTTTACGAACATCTGTAATTCTTGCACCTTCATTTTTTTCGAATCTACTTATAACTTCTTCTGGTGTACCTGGACCATCAAAGTCATACATTGTGTTGTCTTTTTGTACAACTGCATGATCAGCAATTCCATCTGGACGAACTAATGCCATTATTTCACCACCGTGAATCATTTGCAATGCTTGTGCTATAATTACACATCCTCCATCAAATGGACCTGCACCTATATTGTTAAGTAGTAATTCCATAACTTTGTCGTTAGCATTATCTTCCTGAACCTTAGTAATCATATAAGGCTTACCTTGTTTTTTAAACTCTTTGCGTTTTTCTCTATAATCTTCAGGATCAAGTATTATTTCTTTGGGTTGTGGTTTTCCTTTGTCTAAGTCTTTTATTAGGTCATTTAGATCTTGAATTGTATTTTGTAAACTTGGTAACGTAGGTTTACCCATTTTATCGGGACCTGGTATAGATTCGTTTGCTTTTGCTTCTGACAAACTATCTGTATCATAATAGTCTGTAAGTCCTTCAAGTCTGCCAGTGATAATATCATCCATCATACTTTGGCTAACATCATTTTCTAAATCAATAGCAACTTTGTGTTGTTGTGCTATTTTTTGTATTAGTTTAGGTGCGTCTGTGTCTGCTTCATCTTTAATAATAGCAGCCATACTGTTATGCTCATCAAAGTCTTGCTTGTATACAATAATACCTGGTACTGCTCTTAGTGCTTGGAATAGTCTATCTTGATTCTTTTGCTCAGTGGCATCACAGAACTTAGGGTTTACACAAACAAACTCTATTTCATATGATTCGCGGATACTTTCATTCTTTTTCTTTTTGCGACCAGCACAGTGAGCCTTCTGTGAGAAACCTTTTGGGTTGCTACAGTCAATACTCCGCTTGTATTTTTCACTCCATGCCTCAAAGACTGGATTACCAGTATTGAATGAATCCGCTTTTGTTTTTACACGAATTGGTTTTTTACCTGAACCTGGTTTCTTTTTACCGCCTCTACCTTTTTTATTCTGTGCAGCTCGCTTACGTCTTACTGCACTTTCTTTTTCTTTCTTAGTCATCTTTGCAGCTTTAGCAGCAGGCACGCACTTTGCGTATCCTCGCTTGTCGCCGCTAGTGCCACACTCAGGATGTCCACCACCTTTTTTCTTAGCACCAATGTTTACCCATTTTTGTTTAAACCAGTCTCGTAAGTCTTCTTCTATTGTGTCTTCATAATAATAATCTTTTGGATCAACATTTGGACCTAATTTAGGTTTGGCTTTATCAGGATATATCTTTAATAGTTTAGGAAGTTGTCTTATGTTATCAGGATTTAAATCTTTGCCTTTGTACCCCATAAATTTATAAAAATCTGTGCCACCTTTCATTTTGTTTTCTATTAACTTATTCATAATTATTTCAGGCATTTTAATATGACTAGTGTCACTGCCATAAGGTACTATACTGTCTTTGTATGCTTTTGCAAACTTTTCTTTTTCTACTGGGTCTTTTGTTCTATAAAACTGATTAGCAATTGCCATATCAGCAACTATACTACCTTCAGGTATTTTAACAATTGCTGGTTGATAACGAGTAATCTTTTTAAGGTCTTTATTTGTTAAACTGTAAAATGTGCCTTCCCATGCATCAGGATGTAATGCATATATACCATTGCGTTCTGGAACTAATTTTGCAAGTTCATCTTCACCATCGTGGTATTTTGGCAACTTGCCTAAATGTATTGCTCTGCCTTGGCTTATACTAGGTTGTTTCAAATAATATTCTAATCTACCACGTTGTGTGTTTAAGTCCTCATTATAGTTTAATTTACCTTTAGTTGATTTCTTAATCTTAAGAGGACGATATGGAAATATACTTACAGTAAGACCACTGCTAAGTGGAATGCCAATAGAACCGCGAGTTTCATCTACACTATCATACATATCCTTATAATATGTTTTTTCGAATCCTTGAACTAAATCATATAATTCATATGCAGGCATGTTAATACGATAGATGTCTAAATCATTTCCTGTATTCATTGCCACTAGCCATCTATGATGCCCATCCAATACAAAATCATCTTTACTTACAATAATTGCTTTCGTATTAATACCCTGATCTAAATTTTTTTCAATTTGTTTTATAATGCCTTTATCACTAAATTCACTTTGCATTGCTTTTAGTTCACTCGCAGGGACTGTTTCTTTACGAAACTTTGCACCATTGTCCTGTAGATATTCTATAAACTCTTCATAATCTTCTTTTTTAATTTGAGGCATGTCTTTGCGTTTGATACCTAGTGTAGTTTTAGGATCTGGCTTTTGTATTTTTAATTCCTGGACTTTGCTTTCTTTAGGGCCATAAAGTTTTTTATTTCTTTCACCGGCAGCTTTATATTCAGGACTATTCTTTATGTCCTTCATAAAACCTGTATAGCCTTTGCTTATATAATCGTATGCTTTTTTTGCACCTTTAGCAACAGGCTTCACAATGTTTTTATAAGTAAAACTATCTTTATCAACACTAATATTGTCTAATTCTTTTTTACTCTGGTTATAAAAATCTTGCCCTTGCTTTTTTAGTGTTTTAGCAAGTGGAAGTGGATTGACTAAATCTGGTATTTTCTTTATGAGTGGCACTGGATCTAAAACGCTAGGTTGTGTTGGAATTTTATCCAATTTCTTGTACATGCTTTTATTTTTTAAGTCATCAGGTTTAGGCTTAGGTAAATCATTGTACATGTTTACGCCTTGATTTTGTTTGATACCTACTCGTTCAGCACCTTTAAAATCCTGCCATCCACGTTTTGGAACTGTACTTAATGCAAAATCTATTTGACTTAATACATCTTCCGGACTATTTGCAGTAGAAAGTTTTTTCCCATACTTTTCCTCCCACGCACTGCCAAGTCCGCCTTTTCCTGTATACAATTGGAAAGGACCATAACTTGCTTCCTTGCCACCTGCAGTTTTAACTTTTTTAGTTTGAGGTTTTAGCTGACTCTGCCATTTCATGCCACCTTCACTTTGCCATACTTTAAGTGCTACGTCTGGATCTATGTTATACTTTTTTGCAATTTTTGAAATGTTATTTTTAAACCATTTCTCATCCATATCTTTAGAATAATCTTCTGTAATACCTAAATTAAAAAGTGTGTTGGGATCACTATTCTTTGCAGCAGTTTTATGTAATAGTTTTGGTTTACCGTTCATCAAGCCAAGTTTTTTTGCCTGACGTTGTGTTTCGCCTGGTTTGACATCTTTAGTTGTATTTTGTGCAGTAATTTTTCCTACACCAAATTCATCTAATTTCATTTGTTTTCTTTCTTTACACAGTTAGGAACACGTTTACCATAATGTGTCTTCATACCTTTTTTCTCATAACCTGGCCAGCACTTTTCAGTCAATTCATCCTCTTTTTGAATTTGCTGTTTTACTTGAGGATCGTTACGCATTCTCCATCTTTGCTTATGAATTGAAAAGTTTTTACTTAATCTATTACCGGCAGCCCATGCATCACCTGCACTTTGATATTGTTGTTGAATTTGTTTTTGTCTTTCTGGGCTATTTTGTTCTGTAATATCAGGATCTATACCACGACTTTTAGTGCCACCACGTTTACGTTGTTGTGCTAGTTCACTATATGCTTCCTGAATACTTTCATTGTAAGTTTTAAGTAAATTCATGTAGTAAGGAACATTATCCTGTACATCTTTTGCATCATATGATTTTGCAATTTCTGCAATCATACTAGACATTTCTGCAACTTTATCTAATGCTTGAGGAATAGTCATTGTGCCAATGCCTTTTATTGCAATTACACTGCTCATAGGATCTTCATTATTAAAGTTTGTAATTTCCTCAGGCATTTGACTATATGCTCTACGTTTCATTAATTTTGTTGGCTTTTTAGGTTGTATTAAATTTGGCAAGCCTTTAACAGGTTTTATAAAAGTTAATCTTTTATCTATCTCTTCAGGACTTCTAACAAGTCTTGCATTACCTTTAAGTTCATTTAATTGTAAACTTTCAACAAGTGCATCTACTCTACGGCATGCTTCTAATATGTAATGATCATCTGCACCCATTTCAATAAGTTTGTCTAATATTTCATCTGCACGTATTAGTGTTTCGACAATCTTCTGCGACATAATATTATGTATTTTTTTATCATATTTTCCAAACATATCTGTAATCATTTTTTCTTGTGTTCGTTCATCTGCGTTTGCAAACTTTGCACGAAATTCACTAGCACTACGCATAGGCTCACCTAACACACCAAATTGTAGTGTAGGTACTGTGACTATATAAGCATGTTTGTCAAAACTCTGCATTTCTTTTTGTGCAGGTTGATAATAACTTGGATTTCCGTCTTGGCGAGGTTTGAAGGAAAAACGAGGATCTTCAGCCATATCTTTA
>Ga0222719_10004252_pt1 | contig 12577 bp, 13 predicted proteins | sample C33_34DmetaG_FD_165039 | JGI IMG/M metagenome (GOLD analysis project Ga0222719, IMG submission 165039) | Estuarine water microbial communities from San Francisco Bay, California, United States - C33_34D | ecosystem: Environmental > Aquatic > Marine > Unclassified | place: USA: California...
ACTTTCCTTGGTGTGTCTTACAACAAAAACAGGTTGTTTTCTCCATGCAACTTGAATTTGCTGCCCATACCTCATTTTAGATACGTCTATTTTTACTGAGGCACCTGATGCTTTTGCTTTTGCGCTTGGATTCCAAGAAGCTATAAATGGTGTTGCAGCAAATGGGATTCCTGATAGACCTACAGCACTAGTAAGTCCTATTAAAACTTTTCTTCTTGTCTTGTCTTTTTCTTGCATAAGCTTGTGGGTAGCTATGTGATTTAAATATTAAAAACGCCGAGATTATAACATTAATAATCTTGGTAAACTTAATAAAATATTATCGTTTTGAAAACTGCTTGCTTTTTCTTGCTTTTGCAAGACCTGGCTTCTTCCTTTCGACTCTTCTTGAGTCTCTAGTAAGTAGGCCAGCTTTTTTAAGTTGTCCTCTTAGCTCCTCATCAAATGATATTAAAGCCCTTGAAATACCATGCCTAATAGCACCAGCTTGACCAAAGTTTCCACCGCCTTGCACTTTAATTTTTAAATCAACCTTCTCAGATAAATTAGTAAGTTCAAGTGGTTGTAAAACTAACATTTGAGCAACCTTTCTTCCAAAATATACGTCGAGCGCTCTATCATTAACACTTATGTCACCATTGCCTTTGGTTAAATAAACTCTTGCTGATGAGGTTTTTCTTCTTCCTGTTGCGTAATGAACTTCAGATGTCATATTATTGGATTCCACTCTATAGGTTGTTGTGATTCATGGCTATGCTCTGATCCTGAAAAAACTTTTAATTTTTTGATCATAGATTTACCTAGTTTGTTTTTTGGAAGCATTCCTTTTACAGCATCCTCAATAATTCTTTCAGGATTTTTTTCTAAAACTTCTCTAAAAGTTTTAGTTTTTAAACCACCTGGATATAAAGAATGTTTGTAATATTTTTTATCGTTAAATTTATTGCCTGTTACTTTTATATTTTCTGCATTAATGACGATAACGTAGTCGCCACCATCAGTGTGAGGAGTGAAAGTAGGCTTATCTTTTCCTCTAATTCTATCAGCTACTTTGGTTGCTAATCTACCCAAAACTTTGTCTGATGCATCTATGACATACCATTGTCTTTGGACTTCTTCTTTTTTTAATGCGAATGTTTTCATATACAAATAATAATAAGATGCGAATATTAATGTTTAAGGGAAAAATTAGCAATAATTTAATGCATTTAAATTAATTTTTTTTATTTGTTAAATACTCATTAGTTGCCATTTCTATCAATCTGCTTTCACACCTCTCCCAAAGCAGCAACATCGACTCACCTACATATATATCCTCAGGCCTTATCCCCTCATAAAAAAAACTGATATTGACTTTACTAATATAAGCAACATCAATAAACGCTATAAAACGTCTAATCAGATCAGAATTAGAATCATCAAGAATTGAAAAGTCATTTATAAATATCCACTTGTATTTATTGCATATTTCTTCAAAATCACTCGCTCCAGTTGGTTGGCTAAAATAGTTTTTAAATGATACCCATAAAAAATCATGATTTTCTGCCATACACTCAAAACTTCTTTCGTTTACTTTAAAAAAAGTATTAAGATTTTCTTCTATATTAAAATTAAGTTTTATTATTGATCTTATTTGTTTATCAGAGTCAGCATCATGAACCTCTTTGGTTATTTCAAAGATATTTTTTAACCTATAATCATGCTCACCCTCAAGCTCAAAAACTTCAACTCTTTCCTGCATGAATTGCATAACTTCTATGAATTTTTCTCTTTGAAGTCCATTCTTATACAAGTCATTGGGATGAGCATTTGATGATAGAAAAAAATAAATATCATTTTTTATAAATGCCTTGATGATATTAGAAAGGATCATAGCATCAGCAATATCTTCAACCTGAAACTCATCAATTAATAGAACATCATATTTTGAATAAAAATAATTATTAACCTTGTCTAGTGGATTCTTTGAGCCCTTATATTCTTTTAGTTTTGAATGAATCAATCGCATGAAATCAAGATAATGAAACTCAGCTTTCCTTAAGCTTAACTGCTTATATAGGGCTCTTAAGATAACCGTCTTCCCTCTTCCAACTTTACCCCACAAATATATGCCACTTGTTACATAGGCGCTTTTTGGCAAAACTATACGGGAAAGCAAATTTTTTTTTCTTGGCTGAATTTTTATAGCCCTATGAATAAAATCAAGCTGAGGAATATCTGGCTCAATGCCTTGGTTTTTCAGGGCATCAATGATATTTTTGTCAGTTAGCATTATAAATTATGAAAAATTATTTATCTTTATTTCTTTTAGCGATCTTAATAATAGGTTTGTTTGTATTTACATTCAATGGAAACAGTAAATTTGTAAACGCATCAAAAAAAGCTACACCGTCAGTGGTTAGTTTATGGGGTTACAATAACTCACAATTAAGAACCACTCCAAACACTTTGGGCTCTGGAGTAATATTCTCGAAAGATGGCTATGTAGTAACAAATTACCATGTAATCAATAATGTTAGGAACATAATTATTAAGATTGACGATTATGAAATAAATGCAAATGTTATAGGTTTTGATAAAAATTCTGATATAGCTATTTTGAAAATAGACACTCAATTAGATTTGGAGCCAATCTCAATTGGAAGCAGTGACAATCTTCGTGTTGGTGATGAGGTTCTTGCAATTGGCAATCCTTACGGAATAGGAATTTCAGTTACAAGTGGAATAATAAGTGCAACAGGCAGAGAGTATGGAAATCCTTATCTCAACCTCATACAAACCGATGCTGCTATAAATCCAGGTAATTCAGGGGGAGCTTTAATAAATACAGAGGGAAACTTGATTGGAATTAATACTAAAATTTATTCCAAAACTGGAGCTTATCAGGGGCTTGGTTTTGCAATACCTTCAGAAAAAATTGTTCAAATTGCTTCTGAGATAATAAAATTTGGCAAAGTCAGAAGAGCGTGGATTGGGAATTTTCGTGTGACATCATCACAATTATTGATAGACAATAATATATATAAATCTCTGAAAATTTTAGAGATAGAAGAAAACAAAGGTATATATAACAAAGGCCTGCGATCTGATCATCATATTGTTGAGGTTAATGGCTTGCAAGCATCCTGGAAAAACTTAACCCAATCTATAAATATGGCATCTCCTGGTGATTTCATAAGCATCAAATATTATGATGGAAAAAAATTAAGAAATGTTGAAATTGAAGTAAGGGCTATATAGTTAGTTTGGCATCCTTATAATGTTTGCACCTAAATAATTTAGCTTTTCTTCTATCCTCTCATAACCTCTATCAATATGATATATTCTATCAACAATTGTTTCTCCTTCGGCGCATAGCCCTGCTAAAATAAGGCTTGCTGAAGCTCTTAAGTCTGTTGCCATAACAGGTGCTCCTGAGAGATCATCAACACCTGTGATATTAGCAGTGTTTCCAGATGCAAGGATATTACATCCCATTCTATTTAACTCTTGAACATGCATGAACCTGTTTTCAAATACTGTTTCATTTATAATAGATCTACCTTCAGCTATAGCATTTAATACAGAGAATTGTGCTTGCATATCTGTTGGAAAGCCTGGAAATGGAGCGGTTGTAATATCAACTGGTATAGGTCTATTATTCATTTTAAGGGATATTGAATCTTCAAATATTTTAATTTTTGCGCCTGTGTCACGTAGCCTATTTATTACACTCATTAATCTATCTGCTGAAATCCCAGTTATCTCAATATCTCCTCGGGTAACAGCTGCAGCTACCAGATAAGTACCTGCCTCAATTCTATCTGCGGGTATGCTATAAGATGTTCCATTCAAATGTTCAACACCATTAATAACAATCTCATTTGTACCAGCTCCAGATATATCTGCCCCCATAGCATTTAATAAATCTGCTAAATCTTCGATCTCAGGCTCCATTGCAACATTGGTAAGTCTTGTTTGGCCCTCAGCTAATGTGGCTGCCATCATTATATTTTCAGTCCCAGTAACAGTAACTCCTTCAAATTTAATATTTGTACCTTTTAATCTTCCGGCAGTTGCTTCTATGTATCCGTTTTCTAAATTTATTGATGCTCCTAGTTGCTCCAATGCATCTAGATGATAATTAACTGGCCTTGAACCGATAGCACATCCTCCTGGTAAGGCGATTTTAGCTTTTCCAAATTTTGCAACCAAAGGGCCTAATACCAAAATAGAAGCTCGCATAGTTTTTACTAATTCATACCTAGCTTCGGTATCATGAATATCTGAAGATGAAATAATAAAGTTCATGCTCTCATCTAAAGTTATATTTGCTCCCATTGAACCTAATAACTCAAACATAGTAGTTATATCCTGGAGATAGGGTAAATTTTTTAGAGTTACGTCTTTGTTAGATAGAATTGTTGCTGCGATCATTGGTAATGCTGCATTCTTTGCACCACTGCATTTTATTTTTCCTGAAAGCTTGTTGCCTCCTTTAATTAGTAGTTTTTCCATTATTCTATTCTTTTGGATATGTTTCTAAGCTGAGGGCATGAAGCTCACCAGATTCAAAATTGTCTTTTAATAGACCCAGGATCATTCGATGTTGTTGAATGATTGATAATCCTGAAAACTTGTTTGAAGTGACTGATAGCTTTAAATTGCAATCATCTCCTACAAAAGCAACATCTGCATCCTGAATTTCATCAATAATTATTTTTTTTAGAATGTGCTTATCCATCTATGCCAGCATCTCCTGCATCAGAAACCCAGTTCTTAATTGTTAAAGTTATATTGCCATCGTACTCATCAGCAAGAGCTTTGAATTGATTTCTAAAAGTAAGACCGAGATTAACACCATTAATTATTATATTTATAATAGCCCAGCCATTTTCTGTTTTTCTAAGTTTATAAAGTATAGGGTAAATGGTGTCACCTGTATTTAGCTCTTGTTTAATTTCAATGCTTTTAAGAGCTTTTTCACTTTCATATTCAACAAAAATAGTTTCAATAACTTGGTCTTCCCACTGGGCTAATGTTTCAGAATAGGTATCAAGAAGAGAGTCTTTGAAGACTTCAACAAACTCAGCTCTTTCATTCTTTGTTGCCTTAAAGTAATATTTCTTACTCATCACAGATGCAGCTATAAGCTTAAAATCAATCATTGGCTCAAAGATTTTTTTAATTTCATCTTCAAATAAATCTCTATCATCAGCAAACAATTGTTTATTGTTTTTAAGAGTTTCAACCATTAATTGGGCATTTGTATCAATAAAGATATATGGATTTTCCTCAGCTTTTACTTCAAAAGAACAAAGTATAAAAAAAAATGAGAAGAAATAATTTTTATGATTGGATAACATTGATTTATTATAACAGTTGATAAAATTAAAATACGACCTTATGAAAAAATATAACTTTTTGCAATCAGCAAAAAACACATTTCAGATAGAAGCTAAAGCTGTCTCTGATTTGTCAAATCAACTTGATTCAAGTTTCGAAAAACTTTGCTTAAGTACACTTGAAAGTAAAGGTAAGTTAGTCATTATGGGTATTGGAAAATCTGGCCATATTGGACAAAAAATAGCAGCAACCTTATCAAGCACTGGAACAAAATCAGTATTCATCCATCCAACAGAAGCAGCCCATGGAGATATGGGGCTTATCAGCAAGGAAGACATAGTTATATTGATCTCAAATTCTGGAGAAACTGATGAAATAATCAATATCATGCCTTCGATTAAAAGGCTATCTAAATTAATTGTTTCTATATCAAGCAGTCAAATGTCAACAATGGCAAAAGGTTCTGATATACCTGTAGTCCTAAAGTCAGAGGAAGCATGTCCACTAGATCTTGCCCCAACATCTTCCACAACTGCTGTATTGGCATTTGGGGATGCTCTTGCAATTGCGTTGCTTGAAGCAAAGGGTTTTACCAAAGATGATTTTGCTAGTTCGCATCCAGCTGGCAAGTTAGGAAGAAAGCTTATAACACGAGCCTCTGATCTAATGCATAAAGGGGATGACTTACCAAAAGTTTCAGTTGGCACTCTTTTAACAAATGCTTTGTTGGAAATGACTGAAAAAAAGCTTGGTGTGACTTTGGTTAGCGATGAAAATAATATAATAGGCATATTCTCAGATGGTGACTTAAGAAGATGTATTAATAATTCTACCAATATAGATACAACATACATTGAAGAGGTAATGACAAAAAACTTCATCAAAATAAATAGTGATGTTTTGGCAATAGACGCAGCAAAATTAATGGAAGAAAATAAAATTTTTGTACTTGCGGTTGAAAGTAATGATGATGAAATTATTGGAATACTATCAATGCATGATTTAATACAGGCAAGGATAATATAACTATATGATAAAAAAAATCTTATCATTGCTTCTGACTTGCTCTATTTATGCAAGTGAATCAGATAATCTGGTAATAAATTCCGACAAGGTAAACATTGCTAATAAAAAAAATAAAGTAATCTTCAGTCAGAACATATCTATTGATTCAGGGATGGTCTTAATCAATGCAAATAAGGCTATATATGATAATGATACAAAAATTATTGAAATAACTGGAAATCCTTCCTCCTTAAAATCACTTGATATTACAAAGGATTTCTATGGCAGTGCATCAAAAATAATTTTTTATAATAATGAAAAGGTTCATCTCATTGGAAATGCAAAAATGAGTTATGAGAATATGACAATCTCATCCGAAAAAATAATATTTAGTCCCAGTTTAGGCTTTATAGAATCAAATTGATTATGTTAAAAGTTAAGAATATTTCTAAAAGCATAAATAATAAAAAAATAATAAATGGCATTAGTTTTTCAATTAGTGCTGGAAATATATATGGATTGCTTGGTCCAAATGGAGCTGGAAAAACTACAACATTTTATACTATAGCTGGTTTAATTAAATCTGATAAAGGTAAGATTTTTCTTGACAATAATGACCTAACAAAACTTCCAATGCATGAGAGATCAAAATTAGGCATAAAATATTTACCTCAAGAGCCATCTATTTTTCTTGATCTAACTGTAAGAGAAAATCTCCTTGGTCTTGCAGAACTTTCCTACAATTCAAAGCAAGAAATAAAAAACTTTTTGGATAAATCGATTGAAGATTTTAGTCTTCAAGAAATTCTTGAATCAAAAGGCAGGCAATTATCTGGAGGTCAGAGAAGAAAAGTTGAAATAGCAAGAACACTAGCAGCTGATCCTAAAATTATTCTTTTGGATGAACCATTTGCAGGCATTGATCCAATAGCAATTGAAGAAATTCAAAAAATCTTGCAACTAGTTGCTAAAGGCAATGTGGGAATTCTAATAACTGATCATAATGTTAGGGAGGCATTAGATATATGCTTTCAATCAATTGTAATAAACCAAGGGGAAGTAATAGCAAATGGTACAAAAGAAGATTTAATTACAAATGAAATTGTAAAAAAGGTGTATATCGGAAAGATGTATAGTTAATTTATATGGCGATTTCTCTAAGCAAAGAACAAAAACAGTCTCAAAAAATATCAATCACCCCACAATTACGTAAATCAATTGAATTATTACATCTGTCTAGATTTGAATTAGTTCAAAAAATTGAGAGAGAGATAGAATCAAATCCTTTTTTAGAAAAAGATGACTTTGAAGTAGATATTGCAAATCAAATATCTATTGACGATTTTGATTTTGATTTTGCAGCATCTGAAAGTCTTAAATCATCTCTGTTGAATCAAATTAATGATTTGAATCTGCCTACAAGTGATTATGAAATTTCTGAATCAATTGTGAATTCAATTGATGAGACTGGGAGATTGGCTGATGATTTGTCAGAAATTGAAGAATTCTTAGACTATAAGTACGCCTATAAGACTATTGAGAATAATTTAATTAATATTATTCATGAACTTTCTCCATCTGGAGTTGGATTTAGAGATTTTAAAGAATGCATATTTCTACAAATTAAAAAAAGCAACATAAGCGATGCTGAATTAGAAATTGCTAAGAAGATTCTCTATGGGATTTCATCTGATGACTTGGGTGAGTGTTTTAAAACTCTAGTTTACTCTGGTTATGATGAGAGCGATGTCAAAAAAACAATCCAAATTATCAAAAACTGTGATTTAAGTCCTGGCTTAAATTACGAAGAAACTAATTTCATATATCCAGACTTAAAAATTACACTTGGGTCAAATGATCAAATTTCAGCTCAATTTGTAACTGATAACTTTCCGTCCATAGTTTTGGACGAAGAGCTTGTAAAAGAAACTCAAAAAGCTCTTAAAGAAGATCCCAATGAAGGCCTTTCAAAAAATATAGAAGAAGCGAAATGGTTGATTTCATCAATTAGAAGAAGAAATGATACTGTATTGAAGGTTGGTGAAATGATTTGTAAAAGGCAAATTGATTTCTTAGGAAATAATCCGCTAAAAGTTTATCCACTTACAAATAAAGATATATCAGATGAGATCGGTGTTCATCCATCTACCATATCTAGAATTATCAAATCAAAATATATCGATACTCCAAAAGGAATAATACCCCTTAAGTCATTTTTAGCATCTTCAGTTTCTAAAACTCGAATGGTCACCCCACTCCAACTCATGGATCAAATAAAAAAAATTATTGATGAAGAAAAAAACCCCCTTAGCGATCAAAAAATCGTTCAAATCTTAAATCTACGAGGGTTTGGATTGGCAAGAAGAACGATCACTAAATATAGAAAACAATTAAATATACCCTCCTCTAGAAATAGATAACTTTTTTATTTATTGGGTTAAACTTTATATATGAGTTTAATTGATCTTAATAGTCTTCAAAAAATACTAGATACAAAAGATAAAGAGCTTTCACTCAATCAAATAAGAAAAATCTTAAAAAACATGCCTCATTCTGAGATTGCTCATGCTCTAGAATCCTCACCTCCAGAACAGAGAAAATTAATTTTTTCCTTACTTGAGACAAGTGAAGAAGGCGATGTCTTGGCTGATGTTGGAGAGGAAATTCAACAAGATTTAATTTCAGGAATATCAAATGAAGAATTGTCAGAAGCTGTTAAAGAGCTTGAGTTAGATGAAATTGTAGATATTCTTCAGAATCTTCCAGAAGAAAGAATGCAAACCATACTTTCAAAAATGTCATTAAGAGATAGAAGAAGAATCGAAGAGGGATTGGTTTATCCAGATGATACTGCTGGCGGTTTATTAAATACCGATGTTTTAAGTGTAAGGCCTAATCATACTGTTGAAGTTGTCACTAGGTACTTAAGAGAACAAAAAAACTTGCCTGAAAATACTGATAAGGTTTTTGTTGTATCAAAAGATGATAAATACCTTGGAGAAATTTTAATAAATAAAATAATCACATCTGATGTATCTGAAAAGATTGATAATTTAATCTCACCTAAAGCAGAGCCAATACTTGTAACAGAATCTGATAAAAGTGTTGCTACAATTTTTGAAAGAAATAATCTTATATCAGCTGCAGTTGTTAATGAAGATGGGGAGCTTCTAGGTAGAATAACTATTGATGACGTGGTTGATGTTATTTTAGAAGATGCAGATCAAAACTTTTTAGGCATGGCTGGCGTTGCAGAAGATACTTTTGCGCCTCCTGGCAGAGCTGCAAAAAGTAGAGTGTTTTGGTTAAGCATGAACCTCTTAACAGCTTTTATTGCATCTATGTCTATTAATATATTTCAAGATACTTTAGAAAAGGTTGTATATTTAGCTGTATTGATGCCTATAGTTGCAAGCATGGGTGGGGTTGCTGCTACACAAACTCTGACAATAGTTTTAAGAGGACTTACTTTAGATCAAATAAATGATACAAACATAAAGTGGCTTTTTAAAAGAGAACTTGCCGTTTCTATTTTAAATGGAATTGTTCTTTCGGTATTAGTAAGCGGCGTAACATATGTTTGGTTTCAGAATCTTCTGATTTCAGTCTTAATATCCTTCGCTTTGATTATAAATTTGATAAGCTCTGTTTTTGCAGGGGTAATTGTTCCAGTAGCCTTAAGAAAGCTTAAGCAAGACCCGGCAATTGCTGGGTCTGTTATTGTCACAACGGTAACTGATGTTATTGGGTTTTTATCTTTTCTAGGTTTAGCAACAATTTTCTTAATTTGATCTGTTTAAGATAGGCTCTGTGATGGTGCCACTAACCTTAAAAGGTATCGATGAGGCAGCATCAATGTTTTCTTCAAACAAGTCTTGGAATACTAGTGTACCTGCTACAGCAGGTATTCCTCCTATAAGTGCAGCATACCAAGGAAGATTCTCTGAAACTTTTATGCGCATAGACATATCTAGATTTAAATCATCAAGATATCCATTTTCATTTTTCAAAATTTCTCCACTCCAAAGCATTTTAGCCTCATCTGTTTCAATTGATATTGGATTAGAGATTAATCCTCTTTTAGCACTAAATATAATATCACCAGATGCTCTTGTAAGATAAAGCGAACCATTAGATGATGATCGCTTAGAGTCAAGGTTCTTAATAATGGCATCAAGATTTAAAATTTTTAGAGCATTTAAAAAGGCTGAACTGGAAATATTATTTTCAACCATAAAATTCTTGGTTAAGAATTTAATTTTTCCTTCAATATTTTTTAGATCTTCAATACTATTCCACTGAATGCTTAGGTCTGCATTAAGGAACTCAAAGTTATATTTATGAGAGTTTTTTATAAATTTTGAATTGCCATCTATTTGAAACGATCCTTTAATTTTATACAAATCATCATTATTAGAATAGCTTATGAATGCAGTTTCATCTGAATTAAGTGGATAAATATTTACATAGCTGCTTTTAATGTTTATGTCTTCAATCGTTATAAGGTTTTTATTTCTTAAAATATAAAAATCTATTTCTTCAAAATCTTCTCCACCTATTGATATATCTTTACCTTGTATCCTCATATTTATAATTGAAGAGTTATTGATATTAGAGGTAACTTTATTTTTTTGTGACAAAAAATTTAAATTTTCAATAGTAGTTTCATTGATGGTTATTTTTGAAAAACCTGTTTTGTCTACAATTAGCTCTCCATTCAAAGAGCTACCATCAAAATAACCATACAACCCATCTTTTTCAAAATTTAGTTTAATTGATTGATCTAAAAAAGAATTATTAAGCATTTTAAATTCTTTTGCCTTTAATGTAATAGTCTTAACTAATGATTCGCTTTCACTTGCTGTATTAAATTTAACAGACGAAAAATCAAAAAGATCTAAATTAAGATAAATATGAAATCCATCTTTTTTATTTATTTCATAGCCTTGATTATCACCGAAGATAAAATAACCATTCCCTCCATACTGATCAATTTGTGCTTTAAATAATTTATTAGAAATAATATAAGAAGGATCTTCAAGGTTTGGAATTGTTATTATAGTTGATAGCGCTTTTCCTGAAGGCTTAGCGATTTCATTAATACTTGAAAATATATTAGTTCCTTTAAGATCAGTATTTAATGATAATGTTATTTTTTGGTCTGGAGTAATTTTTAAGCTTGTTTTAAATGATTCCTTTCCTGAGAGATTAAAATAATCATTAGCTTTCATTAACTTGGACATATCGATTGTAAAAGATGATACCAATTTAAGTCCTTGAATTTTTGAGTACAAAACAGAGCCACTTATATCCTGAATCACATCTTGTAATGGCAAGCTTGAAGAAAAAACTCCATACAATTCATTATCTAGACCAGAGAAAAGATTAGATTCAATATTGCTAACAACATAACCTGAATCAAAGGTTATGCTTGAGTTATAAATATTAATTTTATAGAAGGATCTATTTTTACTTTTATCAGATGTATTTATTTTTCCTCTGCTCAGAATATTTGATTTTATATCAATAGATTTAAAATCTGATTTATTTATTATCCCAAGGCGCTCTAGATCATCTGTGAAGAGGTTATGGACTCCTGAATAATGAATATTATTCTTATTATTCATGAAAATATTTAATTGAGAATAACTAATATTATTTACAGTGCCGTCAATCAATTTAATTGATTGATTATCATTGAAACTTTTTAAATAGAATTCTGAAGATATTAAATTAATTGTGTTTGTTTTAATATTTAGATCATTGCCATACATGAAAAAAGGATTGAGTTTATTTGATTTTGAGGTTTTTTCTAATATGTAATTTGTTACTTCAAAGCCTTGTAGGTGTAATTTTTCAAAATACAAGCTTTTATTGAATAACCTAAATAAATTAAACTCAATATCCAGCTCATCTATTTCTATATCTCTATTTTCACTGGATATGAGTATGTTCTTAGCATATATATTTGGGTTGCTAATAATGTTATTAAGCTCAATATGTTCTATGGATATTTCATATTTATCTATTAATAATTTATCGACTAGTAATATGGTTGCATGAGGTTTAATAGTTAAAAAAGAAAAGAAACTAATAATGAGAAAAATTACAGCTGCCACTATAACTAATAGGGTTGTATAAATTCTTGAAAAAACTTTACTGAGAAATCTATACAATTAAATTTTTCTCCTTCTAGAAAAAATAGGTTTATATATCCTAAATATAGAAATAATAAAACACAAAGATG
>Ga0222719_10004255_pt1 | contig 12572 bp, 11 predicted proteins | sample C33_34DmetaG_FD_165039 | JGI IMG/M metagenome (GOLD analysis project Ga0222719, IMG submission 165039) | Estuarine water microbial communities from San Francisco Bay, California, United States - C33_34D | ecosystem: Environmental > Aquatic > Marine > Unclassified | place: USA: California...
ATAGCTATACCGATTTCTTAACAAGGTACTCCAATCAAATAACCCTCATTTCTGATGAACCTAAAGCCACCTTTTTTAATTGGCTCAAGCCTGGTGTAAAAGATCATTCCAATTCCAATGTCTTTTTATCGAGCATCTTTAGGCCCAAAGCATTCAACTTTGATACCAATACCAACGGTGGCTTCAGAGCAATAGTGCCAATTGGAGTATTTGACGAGATTAACCCTTTTGATATTGATCCTACTTTGTTTCTAAAATCCTTAGCAATTGGCGACCTAGTTGCGTTGCGAGAGTTGGGAATTTTTGATCTAGCGAGTGAAGATATGGCCGTTTTTTCTTATGTTTGCCCTAGCAAATACGACTATGTGGCCCTATTTAATTCTTGTATGGAAGAGATTTGGAAAGAGGAGTCTTCATGAAGTTTTTAGAGAACTTTTTTGACAAAAATAGACCACCAAAAGATAGGTGGTATTTCTACTTATACGAAGTGGTGCAAAATTTCTTCTTCTCAGCAAAAGTTGCCACAACGGGAAAAACGCACATAAGAGACAGACTCGACGTGCAAAGAGTCATGGTGGTGGTCTGGCTGGCAACCTTTCCTGCAATGTTTTGGGGCATGTACAACATGGGTTATTTCGGGCTTGATTACATGGCCAAGGGTGGTTTGACGTCCACTGGCGACTGGCACAACTGGCTGATTCAGCTCGCAGGAACCGATGTCAACAATCACTTTCATAGATTCTGGTTTGGCTTGGTTTATTTTGTGCCAATTTACGTCACTGTCTTTGTTGTTGGAATAGCTTGTGAAGCAATTTTTGCCACCATCAGAAGACATGAAATCAATGAAGGTGCTTTTGTTTCAACCATATTGTTTTCACTCAGCTGTCCGCCGGATATTCCGTTGTGGCAAGCAGCGACTGGTATCGCATTCGGTATAGTCGTAGGTAAAGAGTTCTTTGGTGGAACTGGGAAAAATTTCTTAAACCCAGCACTTACTGGTAGAGCCTTCATCTATTTTGCTTATCCAAGTGAGTTGTCGGGAGACATGGTGTGGGTGGCATCTTTAGCAGACAACGGGGCCATAGACGGCTATTCTGGAGCCACTGCCTTAGGTATTGGTGCTCTTGAAGGCTTAGCTGGTATGCAAGCCAACTTCACATGGGGTGAAACCTTCTTTGGACAGATACCAGGCTCGATTGGCGAGACGTCAACTTTCTTGATACTCCTGGCTGGTGCGTATATGGTCTATGCCAAGATAGCATCCTGGCGCATTATTTTTGCCACTCTGATTGGCATGTTCTTAATGAGCAGCTTGCTAAACTTTGTAGGCTCCGATACCAACCCAATGTTCGATGTGCCATGGTATTGGCATCTAACTATTGGCAGCTTCGCCTTTGGTCTAGTTTACATGGCAACAGAACCAGTCACAGCTGCCTCAACCAATATGGGGCGATGGATATACGGATTTGCAATAGGCGTTTTGGTAGTGTTAATCAGAGTCGTTAACCCTGCGTTTCCGGAGGGCATGATGCTCGCAATCCTCTTTGCTAATCTACTGGCTCCAGCCATTGATTTTTGCGTCACCTCTTACAACACAGGGAAAAGAATGGAGAGGTACAACTCATGAGAGGACTTCTAATTCCATTAGTAGCATGTATTGCGTGTGCTGTAGTAGTTTCTATAACCGCGGTCTCGGTGCGAGCAGAACAAAACTTAAACGTCGAAAACGAGAAAAAAACCAAGATCTTAGCAGCTGCTGGTATCGTAACGGACAATGTGGATCTCGAGTTTAGCAAAATTGAGACGCTGTACGTTGATTTTACTACGGGGCAATTTGTTGATGTCGATGCTAAATACGATCACATTAAAGCATCCAATACTCCATCAACATCGAAACCAGTCCCAAAAGATAAAGACATAGCGGTTTTAAAACGACAAGAAAATATTGGCCCAGTCTACCTGTGGCGCGACAATAACGATGACATTGAAAAAGTAGTGCTACCAATTCGCGGCTATGGTTTATGGGGCACTCTTTATGGTTACTTATCCCTATCATCAGACTTAAATACGGTCCAAGGCATTGAGTACTACGAACACAAAGAAACACCTGGTCTGGGTGGTGAAGTTGACAATCCAAACTGGAAAGGTGGCTGGAAAGGTAAAAAAATCTTCACAGAAACAGGAGCAGTCAACCTGAAAGTTGTAAAAGGCACATCAAGCACAGATTACGAGATAGACGGTATTTCTGGTGCTACTTTAACAACCAATGGTGTGACCAATATGATTCAATACTGGTTGGGTGATGAGGCTTACGGCCCTGTGCTCAAAAACCTTAAGGAGAGTACATAATGAAGGCTTTATCCGTTAAAGAGACCAAAAAGCTACTGTTCGATCCAATTGTTGATAACAACCCAATCGCATTGCAAATTCTTGGTATCTGCTCGGCTTTAGCAGTAACAGTAAAAATGGATGTGACGCTCATTATGTGCATAGCTTTGACCTCGGTGATAACGCTTTCAAACTTCTTTATTTCGCTAATTAGAACCTACATTCCAGACAACATCAGAATCATTGTGCAAATGACAATTATCTCTTCATTGGTGATTATTGTTGACGAACTGCTCAAAGCCTACGCCTATGAGGCTAGCAAACAGCTAAGCGTCTTTGTCGGCTTGATCATAACCAATTGCATCGTAATGGGTCGAGCAGAAGCATACGCCATGAAGAACCCACCTTTGAGAAGTGCGCTCGATGGTTTTGGTAACGGTCTTGGTTATAGCTTTGTCTTGCTCGTAGTAGCAGCAGTAAGAGAAGTGTTTGGTGCCGGAACCTTCTTTGGTATTCAGGTCATGCCAGAGAGCTATCCAGTTAATAATTTTCTTCTTCTACCACCGAGCTCCTTTATCATCATTGGGATCATGATTTGGGTCATTAGGACCTTCAGTAAAGGCCAAGTAGAGGAGAATGAAAATCCTCTTAAAGCTCATACTTTTAAACCTTTGAGAGTTAAGAAGGAGGCAGCAGATGGCTGATTTATTAAACCTCTTCATCAAAACGGTTTTTATTGAAAACATTGCGCTGTCTTTGTTTTTGGGGATGTGTACCTTCTTTGCTATTTCCAAACAAGTCAAAGCAGCTTTTGGTTTGGGTATTGCTGTCATTGTGGTTTTAACCTTAACAGTGCCGCTCAATAACATAATCTACAACTACGTTCTAAAAGAAGGAGCGCTCTCCTGGGCAGGTTTAACCGATACCAATCTAGAATTTGTCGGCTTAATTACCTACATCGGGGTGATCGCTGCTGCGGTGCAAGTATTGGAGATGTTCTTAGACCGCTATGTCCCAGCTTTGTACAACGCGTTGGGCATTTTTCTACCTTTAATTACAGTGAACTGTGCCATTCTAGGAGCCTCGCTGTTTATGATTGAGAAAAACTACAACCTAACAGAAAGTGTGGTTTATGGTTTTGGCGCCGGTTTTGGCTGGGCGCTTGCAATAGTCTTGCTAGCTGGGATTAGAGAAAAACTTAAATACAGTGATATTCCTGAGGGCTTGAGAGGCTTGGGTATCACATTTGTTATTGTTGGTTTAATGAGTTTTGGTTTCATGTCGTTTGGAGGAATACTGCTGTAATGGATCTTTATTTAGGAATAATCACTTTTACTTTAATTGTTTCACTTCTAGTGGCTTTTGTAATGTTTGCCAGATCGCAACTGGTAGCCAGTGGCGATGTCACCATCGAGATCAATGGCGATCCAGAAAAAAGGATTACAGTCCCAACAGGGGGTAAATTATTATCAACTTTAGCAGCTAAAAATATCTACCTAGCATCGGCATGCGGAGGCGGTGGCACCTGTGCAGAGTGCAAGTGCCAAGTTTCAGCAGGCGGTGGCTCAATACTGCCAACTGAACAATCGCACTTTAACTACAAGCAGCAAAACGACAACTGGCGTTTGTCGTGCCAAGTTGCAGTGAAGAGCGATATGAATATCCAGATTCCCGATGAAGTTTTTGGTGTCAAAGAATGGGAATGCGAAGTGGTATCAAACGATAACGTTGCAACCTTTATTAAAGAACTGGTGCTTAAGCTACCAGAAGGGGAGAACGTCAAGTTTAGAGCTGGTGGTTATGTGCAGCTTGAAGCTCCTGCTTACGAAGCCATTAATTACAAAGATTTTGATATTGCCAAGGAATACCACGACGACTGGGACCGATTTAAAATTTGGGACAATGTAGCAACCAATCCAGAACCAATGATTAGAGCCTATTCCATGGCCAATTACCCACTGGAAGAGGGCGTTCTAAAGTTCAACATTAGAGTGGCATCACCCCCGCCAGGTACTGATTTTCCGCCAGGAATAATGTCGTCTTATGTTTTTAGTTTAAAACCAGGCGATAAAGTGAAAGTATTTGGTCCGTTTGGCGAATTTTTTGCTCGAGAAACCGATAATGAGATGGTCTTTATTGGTGGTGGCGCTGGCATGGCGCCAATGCGTTCGCACATTTTTGACCAGTTATTGAGACTTAATTCCAACAGAAAAATTTCCTATTGGTACGGTGCTAGAAGCTTAAAAGAGATTTTTTATCAAGACGAATTTGAGAAACTGGCTGCCGAGCATGAGAACTTTTCTTTTAACATTGCCTTATCCGATGCCTTGCCTGAAGACAATTGGCAGGGATTAACTGGTTTCATTCACCAAGTAACTCAGGACGAGTACCTTGCCAAACACGAAGCACCAGAAGATTGCGAATACTATCTATGCGGACCGCCAATCATGAACTCAAGCTGCATTAAAATGCTCACCGATTTGGGGGTTGAGCCAGAAAACATAATGCTTGATGATTTTGGTGGTTAGAACTCTTTCTTTATCTTTACTATTTTTACTCTTAGCCTGTGCTAATGAGACTGTAAAGAACATTACTGGTGCCATTTATGGTACGACATACTCGATAAAATACACCGAAAACATTGATCCAAATACCATTCACAATTTAGTTGCTGATGAATTAAACCGCCTGGACCTGATCTTTTCAACCTACAAACCCAATACTGAAATACAAAAGTACAATGCCAATCCCAGCATGGAAGGTTGGTCGCGCGATTTTGAAAACGTCTACAACCTCGCTTTTGTCATCGCAGCGCAAAGCAAGGGCACATTCGATCCAGTCTCAGAGGAGGGCCTTGATTATTCTGGTATTGCCAAAGGTTATGCCGTGGATAAGGTTGCTGAGCTATTGGAAAAAAATGACATCACGAACTACTTTGTTGAAATTGGGGGAGAAATTAACGCAAAAGGTTCAAAATACAGCCAGCCATGGGTCTTTGGCGTAGAAATACCCTCTGAAGATGAAAACGGCGCTTATATGGCCTTTGAAGTCCCTGAAACAGGTATTTCAGTGGCTACTTCTGGGGAATATCGTGAGCCTGGTCATATTTGGGGCGATGGGCCCAGAGATATCGTTTCTGTAACTGTGGCCAGTGAAGATACAGCTAGCGCAGATGCTTGGGCCACGGCAATGTACGTTGCCGGAGTAGAAGAGGGCATGACGATAGCAGAAGCCAACGATTTGGCGGTATTTTTTATTCTCCCTGATGGGAGCTCGAAGCAATCAAGCAATTGGGGTAAGATATTCCCATGACCAACGCCATTTTAGCCATCATCGTTGTAGCCCTCTCGATTGCTGGTATGGGAATTGGTCTTATCCTAAAAAATAAACCCTTAAGTCCAAGCTGTGGTGGGGTTTATCTCTCTAAAGGCCAAACTTGTCAGGTCTGCGGGAAAGTTAAAGACTAATTACTGAGCATCAATTTTTTTTGAAATTACAGCCCAAAAAAAGAAGGCGCTACCATCATGAACATCGGAAACATTTAGGGGCGCACCTGTCACGAAATCTAATGGAAACTCACCATCGAGATTCACTGGAACACCTCTACTCAAGGGAGGATTTGTATCTGATTCATAACCTTGAATAGTGTCATCAGCAATGCTACCTGGAAAATCTTCTATTTCCAAAGAAGTAAAATATCCTTCACCATCATTAAGAAAGAATAAAATGCCGGGGGGAACTTCATCTGCATCATATTTTGACCAATTAGGCTGCCAATTATTGAATATATCCAGATCGCCATCTCCATCATAATCACGAACATAAATATTACCTTCTCCACCCCCTACAGGATCATCACCTTCTGTGAAATCTGCTAGTTGTTTGTTGATATTTGTCGAACTAACATCTTTAAAATTTCCATCACCTTCATTGAATAAAATTTGCAAGTATCTGCCATGATAATAAGGGTCTGCTCTTGTAACACCTATAGCTAAATCTACCAACCCATCGCCATTAAAATCTCCATGACTTGCATCATTTAGTTTTGACCCCTCTCCGTATGGGCCAACTGGCAAGTCATGCTTTGTCCATCTTGAAAGATCGGCTGTGCCATCACTCATTAAAATTGTACCGTAACCACCATCAGGACCATCAAACCAGTAACTTATTACATCACCAAAACCATCATTATTGATATCAACAATATCAGAGGCCATCGGCACGCCTTTTTCATAGGACATTTCAATTAAAACATTAGAGGTCGTATGTGCGAAATTTCCATTGCCATCATTTAAGAAAAGCCTAGATCCTGCATAAAAATCAAAATCCCCATCACCATCAACATCTCCAGATGATGCTTCATGAGAAAAATCTGTTTTTGCATTATCTTCGGAGTAATCAAAGTTGCTTGAGGCATCGTTTAATTTTCCGTCAGAGGATAGTAAGAGCAAGTGAGGGGCCCATTTATAGGAATACCCACTTTCGGGATCTGAGGCTGTAGCAAAATTTTGGACAATAATATCATCCACTCCATCTCCATTAAAATCTCTAACTTCAATTCTGTATGGAATTGATAATTCAGGCCTTACACCAGATGTAAAAATAGTTTGATCTTCAGCCAATCTACCATGCCCATCATTTAGCAAAACTAAGATATCTGGTGCATCAATTGTCTCTAAATGTCTTGGTACATGATAACTAGCAACTACAACATCTTCATGTCCATCTCCATTGAAATCACCATAGCTAAAATTCGGTGAAGCAAGACCAAAGGCTGAGTCGTTACCTTCATAACAATTATCTGGAGTTGGGTAACAGTAACTCCCATTCCACAAGGTTCGTACATCATACACGGCTGCTGGAAAATCCCATTGAGCAAATTTTTCTGTTTGAAGAACTTCATCAATATTTGTAAAACCCCTCAATCCTGGACTTTCATTCATGCTTTGGCCAACAAGCTCTTTTCTATAGTATTCAACAGGAATAGATACTGTTTCTGATGCAGATCTGCTGTTTGATGATGTTGCAGAAATTTCAAATATCAAATCCTCAGCTGTGTATACAAAAGGAGCTCTGCCTAAAATTTTGTTATCTACAATATCTAAGTGTTGAATTTTTTTTCCATCTCCATGATTAACTTCTAGAGTGAAGGTTTCACCTTCTTGAAGATTATTTACCTGTACTTCAAACTCAAATTTTTGATAGTCAGATAAACTTTCTGGAGCTTCATAACTTAAAGTAAGTGGGGCAGGGGTTGGTGCTGGTGTTGGTGCTGGTACCGGTGCCGGTTCTGAGCCGCCACCGCCACCGCCACCGCAGTTAGCGAGCACTAGTGTGCTGATGATTACGAATACAATATTTTTAAATTTCTGCATTATTACTCCTGTCTAAAATTGTCTTGGTTGCTGACCTTTCTTCCAAAAGCAAAGCCCTCAAGATTATAATCAACATAGGGCTCTCCCTCCGGTGGGTTGACATTTGGTGCTTCTTCACCGGGACCACCTGAAAAACCAAAACCATACCCATACCCTTCACCAAAATCTACTGGACAGATATGATATGGCTCATTAAAGGTTGCCATCTTCCATGGCTCAAATAAATTTGGCAGTTCACCAGTAGTAGTAGTATCTTCTTCCTGGTAAGTAAAAATTCCGCCACCATCATTCAAAAAGAGTGCACCACCATTTTTCCAGTAAGGAAACTTCTTATCTTCCTCGGTAGGAGCATTATTATTGCTTGTGGAGTAACCATTTCTGACGTTGTCCTGATAATCAAAAATATCCAAATCGCCATCATTGTCATAATCAATGAGAAATATATTTCCCTCTGGATGACCATTAAAGTCGTTTCTTAAGTTCTCAATCCTTGCTTCAGTCTCATCACTAAAACCTTCGCCAGTGTTGATAAGAATTTGAATGTTCCTAGAAACATAGTATGGGTCGCTTTTGCCTTGTGCTATGACGATATCGACCAAACCATCGCCATTGATGTCTCCAACTGACATGGCATCGTTTTTATTTACATCAGATAGAGTGCCTTCTGGAAAATGCACAATATTTTCTTTATTAAAGTCACCTTCATCATTGATTAAGACAAAGCCTGTATTGCTACCAGCCTCATATAGTGAGGAGCTCTCTCTCCAGCAATCGGTATAGCACAGCAAAAACATATCTTCATCGCCATCATTATCAAAATCAGCAACTTGAGCGTCTCTCATAGCAACCCATTCAGTAAACAAGAAGGGAGAGTTGTCATTTTTATATCTATCCCATGGCTCGAATGATTCCCCTTCATTGTTTAATAAGACCAATGGAAATCTGTAGCCTTGTTCAGGTTGTGCAATGGTAAACATGACTATGTCTTTCCAGCCGTCGCTATTGACATCAATAATCCCAATACCTTCAGCTCCTCCTAAACCTAATACTTCTTCAGTAAAATCGCCCCTATCTCTAGTAATTCTTGGAAAATTTATAAGGCTGGTTTTATCCTCATATTTACCTTCAGCATTACTCATTAGCAGCAGGATTCCATCATCTACTACTTGCCAAAGCAATACCCCACCCGAACCAGAGGGAGTGATTATATCGTCTAAGCCATCATTATTTAGATCTCCAATTGCAAGGTCTTTATAGGTATTCATGCGATAATAGTCTTCGCCTAATATAATGTCTTGAGCATCGCTAAATTTGCCTTGGCCGTCATTTATAAAGAAGTGAACTCTGGGTCTTCTTTCTGGGTTTAACATATCTTCAGGTTGCGAAGTAGGCTGAGCTTGCCAATTCCATACTGATTGTGCAACAACATCTGGGTATTCATCGCCGTTTAGATCCGCTGAACGACAAGTTTTAATCCTATTATCATACCACCCTCCATCGAGAATAATTGGCTCTCCTGTTTCAGAATTTGGATAAGTATAGCCACCATGCTCTCTTAATGAATAAGTCCATTTTGCCGGGGTATTGAATAAGTTACCTTGTTCTGCCTCAATATATACATAAGTACCATCTTCGTTAGTATATTTCCCTGTCTGATTTATAGGATTAGCTGTGATTACCACCTCTGAAGTAGCCGATCTTGTGCCCGATGAGCAGGTGATGCTATAGGTTAGTTCGCCATCTTTGGTTACTGTGACACTTTCTTCGCCCGATGGGTCTTTATTATCGCCACTCCATTCACCGCCAGCACTGCATCCAGTGGCATTGGTTGATGACCAAGTGAGCGTGACAGATTCATTGACCCATAAGGTCGTTGGATTAGCTGAAATAGAGGCCGTAGGTGCTGGAGGAGGGGTTGGTACTGGTGCGGGTTCTGAGCCGCCACCGCCACCGCCACCGCCACCGCAGTTGGCAAGCACTAGTGTGCTGATGATTACGAATACAATATTTTTAAATTTCTGCATTATTACTCCTTAACTTGTTGTTTTTTGCTGATGTAAGACTGGGTGGTTACAAAAGTTTCTCTTTTTATCTCGGGATCGTCCTCAGTGGCTCTATCTGTGGCTCCGTAAAGGTGTGATACAAAATCTAAGTGTCCATTGCCATCTAGGTCAACTACTCCTGATCTATGTATTAATTCAGCCTCGCCTTCTTCAAAACCTAAATCTAAAAAGTTGTCGAAGTAAGTAAAGGCCATTCTTTTTGGAAAATAATCAAATGGAACCTCTTCAAAAACTCCTTCACCATCATTGAGTGCCAAAGTGACCCTTGGAAAAATTAGAAAATCTGTTCCCGTATAAATTGCTTGTGTATCAACGATATCAAGGTCTCCATCTTGATCAACGTCTTTTAGACTAATGAAACCCCCACCACCATTTGAGCCAGGTCTGATGTCTTCGGATAGTGCAGCTCTTGGCTGGTCTGCAAACCTTACGCTTGATTCGTCATTAAAAGTGCCATCGCCGTTGCTAATAAATACTTGAACATAAGTACCAGCGTAATAGGGTAAACCCCTCACAGATTTTACAACTATATCTTCATCACCATCACCATCAATGTCGCCACTATCAGCTGTATTCCAGAACCCCTTATCAGGACCAAAATAATTATCTGGGAGAGTCTTCCATTTTTCATTATCTAACATAACTGGATTATCTTTCGTTACAGGACCTAATAAAATATTGCTGTGATTTCTAGGGCCATAAATATCTCCAGGTTCTCTAAAATCTAACGGAACGCCAGACCAAAAAATCGCTAAATCATCTATTCCATCACCGTTAAAGTCACCCATTGTTGAAGTGTGTGCATGATTTTTATCAATCTTAACTTTCTCGATACAGCATGGAAATACTTCTTCTTTCCAATTAAGATCTACAATTTCAAACTTTCCTTCGCCATCGTTAAAATACAAAACGGCATTCATGAAAAAATCAATATCGCCATCACCATCAACATCGCCACTACTTGCATCATGTGCAAACCGATTTCGGGTTGCTAAATTATCTTGGAGCTCTGGCTCATTTTGAGGGTAAAAATTATTTGTATGTATCTCGGAATTTGATAATAAAACTAAATGAGGATAGGGGTGCCAAATATTTGTATTATCTTCAAGAATTTCTGGGAAACCATAGCTAGCTATAGCAGCATCATCTATGCCATCACTATTAAAATCCTCCACACGAACTTCATATGGATAGGGAATTCTTGGAGGCTCACCTCCGTCATACTTGGAATAATCCTCAGATAAACGACCGGCACCATCATTAAAAAGGATGTGAATTGAGCTCCAATACGATCTATCTTGGTCAGCCCCTATTGCTTTAAATCTTCTACTGTTAGGATCTGCAAAGAATATGACATCTTGATCTCCGTCACCATCAAAATCTCCAGCTCTTATAGGTCCTGGCATGAATCCTGGTGGATATCCACCAGGAACTACCGTGCAACTACCTGCGTAACAGTATGTTCCCTCAGGGATATGTTTTCTTTCACCTCTGTACCAAGGCATAATATCCCATACAGCATAGTTTTCGTTTTGTAGTTTGTCCTGAATATCCTGTGCTGGATTGAATGCTAGTTGATCATCTTCGGTATTAAATTCCTCAGCAACGTGCAAAAAATTTACGGGTATTAAAATCGACTTTGTAACTGTCCTGTTGTTTGAAGAAGTGAGTTTAACATCAAAATCAAGATCAACAGATGTATAAGTAAATGGTGCTCTTCCGGTAATAGTATTCTCAGAAATATTCAAAAATAGAATTTGATTATCGACATCTTCAACTGTTACTTCGACTGTTTCTCCTGTCTGCAAGTTTGATGGTGTAACAGTAATCTCAAAGGGCTGATAATCATTCAAGGTTTCTGGTGCCTCATAAGAAAAATCCATGGCTGGGGCAGGGGTTGGCACTGGTACTGGTGCGGGCTCTGGAGCACCACCGCCACCGCCACTGCACGATGACAAAAAAACGGTTGTGAGAATTAAAGATAAAACTCTAGCCACAATTTGAGTATGGCACTGTGGCTAGAGTATGTCTAGAAAGTAGACTGTTTTTTTTTAAATCTTAATTAATCGTGCCAAATATCGGCTTTATCAAACGAGACTTCGTAAGCCTCTGTGCCTTCGGCGCTGGTAATCCAAGCATCGTGACCAGGACCAATCATGTAAGCATCACCAGCCTCATAATTAACTTCTGTCCCATCGTCCATTCTGACCGTCATGCTGCCTTTGGCTAACACTCCTATGTGCGAAGCTTGGCAGCTATCAGTTCCAATGCTGGGTTTGACGCATTCTGACCATTTCCAGCCATACTCGGCAACTACTCTTGATACTTTGACGCCATCGCCCATTTCTAAAGTTCTGGCATCGACTTTAGGAAAGTCGGGTTTTACGTCGGGATTGGAAAACGATTTTTTAACTATTTTGCTCATAGAACACTCCTTAAAAAGAGTGTCCTATGAAAACAAAAAAATTACAAATCTCTAGAACTGCTCTTCTTCAGTAGAACCTTTGAGAGCCGAAGTTGAGCTCTCTTCGCCTTGCACGCAGTTATTAACGGCATCGAAGTAGCCTGTGCCAACTTCTTGTTGATGGGACACAAAAGTATAGCCTTTTTCAGCATCGGCAAACTCCTTCTCCTGCAGCTTGACATAAGCTGTCATACCATCGGATACGTACTCTTTTGCTAAGCTGAACATACCATGCCACATTGAATGAATACCGGCTAAAGTGATGAATTGGAACTTATATCCCATGGCACCAAGTTCTTTCTGATATTTAGCAATGGTTGCGTCATCAAGGTTTTTCTTCCA
>Ga0222719_10004257_pt1 | contig 12569 bp, 9 predicted proteins | sample C33_34DmetaG_FD_165039 | JGI IMG/M metagenome (GOLD analysis project Ga0222719, IMG submission 165039) | Estuarine water microbial communities from San Francisco Bay, California, United States - C33_34D | ecosystem: Environmental > Aquatic > Marine > Unclassified | place: USA: California...
TATGTTTTTGTAATCGGAACATAGAAAATACTTTTATCTTTTGGTGCAGATGCCCATTTAGTATAACCAGCATTAAGTTTATATATGAGTTCTGGTGGAATCTCTAAGTACTCACTTAATGTAAGGATTTCTACTTGACCGGGTATTTCAATTTTCTTTACTACTGACTCTACAGGTATATCAGGTAAAGAAACCCCATATTTTTCAGAGTTAAATATAATTTCTCGCATGGCAATATATTTTGGTATGTATTCAGAAACTTGTTTATTTAAATCTAATGACCAAAAATCATAGTTCATATTTCGTCTTTTATTCTTATTTATTTGTCTATCCAAGTAAGTTGGACCAGCATTATATGCAGCTAAAGCAAGATAAATGTCATTATCAAATCTATTAAAAAGATATTTAAAATAGCCAATAGCAGCATGAGTTGATCTATAAGGGTCATGTCTATCTTCATTCCACCATGATTTTTCAAGATCAAACATTCTTCCAGTTTTTGGCATAAATTGCCAAAGACCAACAGCACCAGATGGAGATATGGAAAAGGGATCATAGTTACTTTCTATAAATGGTATCAAAGCTAGCTCTGGAGGAAGATCAGCAGCTTCAAGCTCTTGGATTACATAATAGATAAAATAATATGACTTATTAAGATATTCATTAAATTTATCAATATCTTTTATATGATTATTAATGTAATCAAGAATTTTTTCATCTAAATTAATTTCATAATCATAGTTACTATTGATAATCATGTAATCCCATACATTTTCAGCAATTGGTGATGACTCTTCGATTGGTTTGCTAATTTCTTTTACATCAAAATTATTTGTAACAGGTGGATTAGATTGACAGCCTGAAAGTTGAAATAAAAAAAATAGAGATATTATTAAAAATTGTCTTTCCATTGTCTTATTGCTACAAATATATCTTTATCATTCTTGGGTGTATTAAACTTTTTTGATATTTCTTGTTGAATTGATTTCAAACCCACTCTTAAAAAGGGGTTGGTTTTTAATTCAATTTTTATAGTTGAGGGAAGTGTAGGAATTCCTTGTTTATTTAATTTTACAACATCATTATATCTCGAAATTATTGCTTGATTAAGGGGCTCAACACTTTTAGCAAACCTAAGATTTGATTCAGTATATTCATGCCCACAATAAATCTTAGTATTTAATGGTAGCTTTTTTAAAATTGATAATGATTCATACATTTGTTCAAAAGTACCCTCAAAAACCCTTCCACACCCTCCTGCAAACAAAGTATCACCACAAAATAAAATTGGATGACCATCATTTTTTGCATAATAAGCAATATGATCAAGTGTATGTCCAGGAATTTCTATAACTTCAAATTCAATTCCTAAAAGGCTTATCTTGGATTCATTTGATACTTTAATATTAATAGAATCAATATTATTGTTAGGACCATATACATCAATCGATTTATCAGCAAGAATTTCTTCAATTCCTCCGGTATGATCAAAGTGATGATGCGTAATTAGGATAGCTTTTAAATTCAGATTTCTTTCTTTTATTATTTTTAATAAATTATCACTTTCACCTGGGTCAATTACTATTGACCCTTCATTAGTTGTAAGTAACCAAATATAATTATCGCTAAATGCTTTAATAGGCTCTATATTAATCATATGTAAATTCTAAGTTAATTTGATGAAAACAGTAAATATTTATACAGATGGTGCTTGTAGAGGAAATCCGGGAATTGGAGGTTGGGGTGCGCTCATTGAATATGGCGATACCAAAAAAGAGTATTTTGGCGGAGAGCTCAATACAACAAATAATCAAATGGAGTTGAAAGCAGCTATTGAGGGCCTAAAAGCATTAAAAGAGCCATGCGTTGTCAACCTGACCACAGACTCTAAATATGTCATGCAGGGCATAACATCGTGGATTGATAATTGGAAAAAAAATAATTGGAAAAATTCGACAAAAAAAGATGTGAAGAATAAAGATCTCTGGGTTGAGTTAGATAAATATGTTGAAATACATGATGTAAAATGGTCGTGGGTTAAAGGTCATTCGGGTCATGAAAAAAATGAAATAGCTGATCAACTAGCAAATAAAGGAATAGATACCCTATAAGTTAACTATGGCTAAAAAATTTATAATTTTAGATACGGAAACAACAGGCTTAGAAGTTCAGCGAGGACATAGAATTATTGAAATTGGCGCGGTCTTGCTAAATGATAGAAAGAAATCTGAAGAGCATTTTCATACCTATCTAAATCCATCAAGATTAATTGATGAAGAAGCTTCGAAAGTGCACGGTATCATGAATGAAGACCTTCAAGATAAACCATATTTTGAAGAAGTAGCAGAAGAATTTCTTGAATTTGTCGATGGCTCAACTTTAGTTATTCATAATGCTGCTTTTGATGTTGGTTTTATTAATAATGAACTAAAATTAGCTTCGTCAAAATATCCTATGCTAGAAGATATATGTGAAATTGAAGATTCTCTAGCACTTGCTAAAGATAAGTTTCCTGGACAAAGAAATTCTTTAGATGCCTTGGCAAATCGTTTTGATATTTCTGGATATGACAGGACTTTTCACGGTGCTTTATTGGATGCAAATATCTTAGCTGATGTTTATATGTCACTAACAGGTGGTCAAAGTAAATTTGAGTTTGAATCTAATATTGCCTCCATGGATAAAAACACATCTTTAAAGAATTCAATCTCAAGAGATGGTATGGAATTAATTTCCATTTGTGCTACTAAGAAAGATTTAGAAGAACATGAGTTTAGGCTCTCAGATATAGAAAAAAGAAATTCTGTTAAAACAATTTGGAGAAAAATACATTGAAAAAAGTCATAACAAGGTTTGCTCCAAGTCCCACAGGCACATTGCATATTGGTGGAGTGAGGACGGCTTTATTTAACTATGTATACGCTAAAAAACATTCTGGAAAATTTTTAGTTCGCATAGAAGATACAGATAGAGAAAGATCTACAAAAGAATTTGAAAAGAATATTCTAGATAGTCTTGATTCTATTGGGCTTTCTCCTGATCAAGCACCGATCAATCAATCACAAAGAGGAGATATATATCAGGCTGCTGCTCAAAAAATTCTTGATTCTAGTCAGGCATATTACTGTAATTGTTCTGTTGAGAGATTGGATAAAATGAGGTCTGAGCAACAAGCTATAGGACAAAAACCTCAATATGACGGTAAGTGTAGAAAGCTTAATCTAAAAAAATCCGCTGATACTGTTCTCAGACTTAAAACACCCCTTGATGGAGAGATAGTAGTCAAAGATCATGTTCGTGGTGATATTGTATTCAATAACACAGAACTTGATGATTTAATTATTTTAAGAAGTGACGGAAGTCCGACATATCATTTATGCAATGTGGTTGATGATTATGAGCAGGGGGTTACTACTGTAATAAGAGGTGAGGACCACATCAGTAATACTCCTAGGCAAATACATATTCAAAATGCTCTTGGTTATCCAGAGCTTGAATATGCTCATCTTCCACTTGTGCTTGGTGCTGATAAAAAAAGATTATCAAAAAGACATGCTGCAACGAGTTTAGAGGAATACAAAAATAAAGGTTATTTAGATTCTGCAATATTAAACACACTTGCCCGACTTGGATGGTCAAAAGGGGATAAGGAAGTTTTTTATTTAAATAATCTTATTGAGGATTTTGAAATAACAGAAGTTCAGAAGGCTGGAGCTATATTTGATGTTTCAAAATTAGATTATTTAAATGCTCAACACATGGCAAACTTAAGCTTAGAACAGTTTAAAGAAGAGTTAGCACCTTTTTTAACCAATATTGGTATTGATATAAATTCTCACTCGAAATTGGATAAACTCATTGAATCAATGAGGTCATCAGCTAATACACTTTCTGAGATCGCCATAAACTTACAATGTTATTACCAAGATGTGGAATCATATAATCAAAAAGCTATTGAGAAGTTTATTGGTAACTCCACAAAAGTTTTATCAGATTTATATATGCTTATTAAAAATATAGATCATTGGAATGAAGAATCCCTTGATCAATTCTTATTAAATTATAGAAATGAAAACGAACTATCAGTTCCAAAAGTAAATCAGCCTATAAGAATTGCACTGACCGGCTCAACTAATTCACCATCACTTGGCATGACCTTGTATTTATTTAAAAAGGAAGAAGTTTTAATAAGAATAGAAAAGCTTATTAATTTTGTAGAGAAAGAAAATTAAAGAATTGGTTGCATTCATCCCTAGGATTATTTTGTTTCATGATTGCATTAATACTGTAGTCAAAAGAGTCATCTTTTATTTTTGAAATGTTAACTAAATCAAGATTTGCATTTTGTATCGTATTGTCATCAATAATTGCAACTCCTATGCCTTGATTAATAAGAGCTAAAGCTGAAGTATAGGAATCTGTTTTTAAATAGAAGTTCATATTTATTTCATTTTCTATTAAAAAATGCATGATGCTTGATTTGGCATATACTGATAATAAATTGGTAATTTCAATATAAGGTAAGTCAGTGATTTCCTCTAAACTAATTTTTTTAGCAAGGTTGTATTTTTTTGCAGATACCAAACAATGCTTACCTTCTTTTAGAACAATATTATTAAAGCTATTTTGATCTTTAGCATTGAAGCAAATTGTTATATCAATGTCGGGTTTATATCTATCCTCAATTAAATCAATACTATTAAGATTGATAAGATTGAATTTAGTATCAGGATTAGTTTCTTTGTATTTTTTAATAATTCTTGGAACAATTGTATTTGCTAGAGATGGTGTTGTCCCAATATTAATAAAATCTGCTGCTCTAGATTTATATGTATTTACAATGTAATTAAAATTTTTAATTTGGCTCGTTACTATGCTTGCATGCTCGTGCAATGCCTCTGCTTCTTGAGTGGGTAAAAGCTTTTTACCTTTTCTTATGAATAGCTTATATCCAATATTACTTTCAATTGTTTTTAAGGTTTTGCTTACTGATGGCTGAGAAATATCTAATTTTTGTGCGGCAACAGATGCTGAGTTTTGTTTATAAACTTCGTAGAATATTTCAATTTGTTTTGAAGACAACATATTTAATATATATAACCTGTGGTTATATATATATTAGTATATTAATACATATATTTATAGACAAATTTTCTTTTGAAATGATATATTAAATCAACATTTTAAATTTAGAGGGGACTAAAAAATGTCAAAAAAATATTTCTTAATATTTCCATTAGTTATAACATCATTTGTTTTTTCTCAAGAAGAAGCTGCATCTGCTGATGTCGAAGAAGTTGTAGTTGTTGGATCTCAAATTAAAGGAGCAAAAATAACTGGAGCTCTTCCAGTTTCTGTAATTACATCTGATGATATTGATGCATTAGGTATCGATAGTGGAGATGAGCTTTTAGATAATATTGCTGAACTTGGACAAAATACTTTTAACCAAAATGAGTTTAGTGGTGGATATAACGCTTCAAGGGGAGACGTTGGAGCTTTCAATTTAAGAGATATTGGAACTGGTAATACTTTGGCTTTAATTAATGGAAGAAGAATTATCACCTCACCAGGCTACCAAACCGAACCTATTTTTGGTGGCTCAATGCCAGTATTTACTGTGAATTCAAATTCTATACCTGTATATGGTGCAGAAAGAGTAGAGATTCTTCGTGATGGTGCATCTGCTATTTACGGAGCTGATGCTCTAGCGGGTGTTGTTAATACTGTTCTTAAGTCTGATTTTGTTGGTTTAAATGTAAGGTTCAAAGCAAGTGCATATGATGCATACGAAGCACAAGACAATAAAGTAAGTATTCAATGGGGTAAGGACTTCGGTGATACAAATGTATCTGTGTATTTTGATAGATATGATAGAGATAAGATTGCTGCTAATGAAGATCCTAAGTGGGCTATAAATGACAATAGAATAGCTCCAGGACTACATCCTGATTTTGTTGGTGGGCCTTGGGATGATACAAGTTGGAGATCTACACACCAAGCCTCTAGGTATGGAATTTGGTGGAATGGCAATAATAGATTTACAACCATACCCACCTCAGATCCAAAATGTACATCAACTGCTCCAGCCGATGTATATACAGGTACTGGGGGAGATACTTGTTTAATTGATTACTATAGCTCTAGCTCATCTTTTTGGGATAAATACAGAGCAAATTACTCTGACACAAGATGGATGAGACCTGAGCTTGAGAGAAATAATTTATTTGTTTTTGTTAACACAACTTTAGACAATGGTATCGAGGCATACTCAGAAATAGGCATATACAATTCTTTAGCTTCCCAACAAATATTCGCAGGAACTACCTTAGGATATGGCTCGTGTGGTGAGGGTGGTAATTGTACTCAACCATATTTGATACCTAAATCAAACTATTGGCTTAGTCAGTTATATAGAACAGTTGATGGTGAAAAAGAATATTTCATAAACTCTGAAAATGTTGGAGACGGACTATGGAAGTTTTCTCATAGGTTTGACACCCCAAGAGCTTATGATTCACATAGAACTACTATAAGATTGCTTCAAGGTTTTAGAGGAAGTATTGGTAACTGGGATTGGGATGGAGCAATCTTGTATTCTGATGCAAAATCAAAGCAAAACAATACTGGCCGTCAATCAATGACATTACTAAATCAAGCTTTAGCCTTAGATACTCCAGAAGCATATAATCCATTCTGTGGCGGAAATGGCTGTTCGGATGAATCTGCATTTACTATTGACATTATTAGAGCTAATACAACTGGTCTTAAAATGGCAGATATAAAGTTTTCTAATTCAAACGTCTTCGATCTTCCAGCAGGGCCTGTAGCTATGTTGGTTGGATTTGAGGTCAGAGAAGAAGATTTTACAGATGGTAGAGATCCAAGAATAATGGGAGACATAAAATATACAGTTCCAGTGGGACCAAAAGCAGGTCTAACTTATCCTTTAATTTCTGATGTGGTTAATTCAAGTGCAACACCTGAATCCAGTGGTTCAAGAAGAACAACCTCTTACTTTACGGAATTGGCAATACCAGTTATGGATAATATAGATATGCAAATTGCTGTGCGTGGAGAAGATTCTGATGATTATGGTGATAATCTCGTATCTAAATTAGCACTTGGATGGCAAATAATTGATCAAGTAAAGTTTAGATATTCTTTTTCTGAAACATTTAGAGCACCATCTTTAATACTAATTAATGAAGGTTTTTTAGGCAGAAGTTCGTCACAAAGTGATGGACTATTTGAATATGTTTCTGGTGTAAATTTAGATGGCTACTCAATGCAAAGAGTGACAGAAGGAAATCCAGACTTAAAACCTGAAACAGGTGAAAATGAATCTATAGGATTTGTTTTAGAGCCGATTGAAAATTTAATTATTACTCTTGATAAATGGTCAATTGAAACTGAGAATACAGTTGGTGTTTTCGGCATGTTTAATGCGACCCTTCTTGACACCTTAATAAGAATTAATGGTGGAGCGGGTGAGTGTGTAGGTAATCCAAATGTTATAAGAAGTCCAGCTGTTGCAAACTCAGAACAAGGAACAGCTCTTGATTGGGCTTCAAAAGGCTTATGTCCAGCAGGTATAGTTGAGAGAGTAAATGATTTCTATGTTAATGCTGATAAGAGAACTATTGAAGGTCTTGATACAAGTATTATTTATGACATTGATACTGATTATGGAAAATTTGGATTTAAATTTGTTCATGCTCATTATGATACATACAATCAAGAACCAAGCGGTGACGCTTTATTAATTAGTAATGCTGCCGAAGAAGGTGGACCACTTGCTTCAGTTGCTGAGCCTAGAGGACTAGCAAATCTCTTAGGAGAGAATGGTCGTATTGAGGATAAGTACACACTTAAAACATCATGGAGAAAAGGTCCTTATGAAGTTTTATTATCAGGAACTAGATGGGGTGATTTCCAAGAAACTGGTCATACAGAAACTATTAATGGCGTTAAAGAAACATGGAGAGTTGCTAGTATGAGAATGGTCAATCTAACATTAGGTTACAAGTTTGATAATGATATGCGTGTAAGACTTCAGGTGAAAAATATTGAAGATACTAGAGCTCCACTTGCTGATGAGTCTTATGGAGCCTTCTGGGCTGATCTTCATACTGATTTCGGTAGAAACTATAATATTGAAATTTATAAGAAATTTTAATTAAAATACAAAAATATTAAAGGGAGTTAATACTCCCTTTTTTGTGCTTAATAAAGTAATCTATTTAAATGCAAGCATATAAAAATAAGGGATTTTCTATTGGAATACTTATTTTTATTTCAATGGTTTTTTTGCCCGTCCCTGAGGGTCTTTCTTTACAAGCTTGGTATGTTGCATCAGTTGTTGTATTAATGGCGATTTGGTGGGCAACTGAAACAATACCAGTGGCAGTAACTGCTCTATTACCTTTAGCTTTATTTCCCTTGATGGGAGTTACATCTTTTAAAGAGGCTGCATTGCCATATGCAAATCCTAATATTTATTTATTTCTTGGTGGTTTTATGCTGGCATTAGCAATTGAACGGTCCGGTCTTCATAAAAGAATGGCATTAAGAATGATCATAGCTGCAGGATCATCTGGAAAGAAATTAATAGGTGGTTTTATGCTTGTCGCAGCCCTCATTAGTATGTTTGTAATGAATACTTCTACAACATTAATGCTTTTACCAATTGGATTGGCTGTATGCACTGTAGTTGCAACAACAATCCCAGATATTAATAATTCAGATAAAACTTTCTTTGACACTGCACTAATGCTAGGAATTGCATATGCTGCAACAATTGGCGGGATGTCCACTTTAGTTGGCACAGCTCCAAATATCGTCTTTAGTGCATTTATGATGGAAACATACGGTGTCGAAATTTCTATGATTGATTGGATGAAGTTGGGTGTGCCTCTAGCATTTGTGATGTTAATTTCAGCATGGATAATACTTACAAAATATATTTTTCCAATATCATTTGTAACTTCAAATCAGACAAGAACTAAACTTAAAGAAATGTTAGATGAACTAGGCCCACTATCTAGAGATGAATTAAAAATTTCAATAATTTTTGGACTGACAGCATTAGCTTGGATTTTTAGAAAAGGGCTAGATAATTTTGAGTTTTTATCGGGTCTTACAGATGCTGGGATTGCAATTATTTCAGCAATTTTGTTATTTATGATTCCTTCAGCTAATAGAAAAGGAGATCTGTTATCTTGGGATGATTCTGTTAAATTGCCGTGGGGTTTGTTAATTTTATTCGGAGGAGGTCTTTCAATAGCAGCTCAAATAAATTCAAGCGGTCTTGGTTTATGGATTGGTGAAGGATTGAGTATATTAGGCTCTGTGCCAACGGTTTTTTTAATTCTGTCAGTTGCTGCATTGATCATATTTTTGACTGAAATTACTAGTAATGTTGCGACAACTTCAACTTTCTTGCCAGTTTTTGGAGCAGTTGCTATAGGTCTAGGTATTCTTCCTGTATCTTTAACTGTTCCTGTTTGCTTGGCAGCAAGTTGCGCATTTATGCTTCCAGTGGCAACACCACCTAATGCAATAGTTTACGGTTCTGGTAAATTTACTATTGCTACCATGATGAAAGCTGGACTTTTCTTAAATATTATTGGAATTTTTGTTGTTACTCTATTTGCTTACTATATTGCACCTATGATTTTTTAATGAACTTCTATAAATTTTTCTTAAGTATTGTATTTGCTCTGTCTCTTAACTCAAGAAGTTATATAGATTATGAGTCACCTTATCATCCGGTTGTTGGCAACTCAGGAATGGTTGTTACTCAAAATTTTTTATCTTCTCAAATTGGCATTGAAATTTTAAATATGGGAGGCAATGCAGTTGATGCGGCTGTTGCAGTTGGTTTTTCTTTAGCAGTAACACTTCCTAGAGCTGGAAATCTAGGAGGCGGCGGTTTTATGCTTGTTTATATAAAAGAGAAGAATGAAACTTTTTTTATAGATTACAGGAGCGCATCACCACTAAATTCGAACTTAGAAAATATTTTTGAACTTTTAAATAATTCAACCACTCAACTGGTAACAATACCTAAAAATTTTAATGAGGATAAGTTTTATAATGTAAATATTGGTTACAAGGCATCGGCAGTGCCCGGAACTGTTTCCGGTTTGCTTCAAGCACATTCTACTTTTGGTCTCCTACCCTTAGAGCAAATACTAAAACCAGTGATAAAGCAGGCTAAAGAGGGGGTTTTAGTAACATATGACTTATCCAAGGCAATTGAGAGTACTCCAAGATTATATGAAGATGAAGAATCAAGAAAAATTTATTATAGAGACGGTAAGCCTTTAAAGGAAAATACTCTATTTATAATTCCAGGTTTATCAGAAACTATTTCATTAATTGCAAAAAAAGGTAGAGATGGATTTTATCAAGGAGTGACTGCAAAAAAAATTGTTGACTCAATGAAATTAAATAATGGTTTATTTTCTGTTGATGACTTTTCTAATTATAAGTCTTATATCAGAGACCCTATTTCAGCGAATTATCGTGGGAATAAAATTTTTACAGCCGGACCGCCTTCTGGTGGTGGCATAACTTTATTAACGTCACTCAATATTTTAAGTAACTTTGATTTAAAGAAGTACAAAAGTAATTCATACAAAACATATCATTTATTATCCGAATCTTTAAGACGTGGCCACAATAATAGATCAAGTGCTGTTGGTGATCCTCTTTTTTTTGATGATCATACAGATGAATTGCTTTCAGATAAAAGAATATTAGAACTTAAAAAATCAATTAGACTCAACAAGGCAACCAAAGCAAGTGTTATTAAGCCGCTGTCAGTATTAACAGAGAGCAGAGATACAACACATTATTCAATCATTGATGCTGCAGGCAATGCTGTTTCAAACACATATACTCTTGGAGCATCATTTGGTTCTGGGGTAACAATACCAGGAACAGGAATTTTATTAAATAATCAAATGAATAACTTAGTTTATAGATCTGGAGATGTGAATAAAGATGGAAGAAGGGTGAGCCTGGGTAATAGATTTAAGCCAGGAAAGAGACCCATGAGCACAATGGCACCTGTGATGGTTTTTAATGAAGATAATGAACTAACCTTAATAACAGGTTCACCTGGAGGATCTTATATACCAGCAGCAATTTTAAGAGTGATAACAGGTATTATTGATTTTGATCTTCAAATTGGAGATGCAACCATGCTTCCTAGAGTCCATAAGGATTGGCCCTATAAAGGCTTAGATTTTGAACAAACAATTAGCTCAGATATTATTGATAATCTGCAAAAGTTAGGCCATGAAACATCTATTAATAAAACCATGGGGAGCACCCAAAGCATTCAAATAATTGAGGGAATTCGATATGGTTATGCTGATCTAAGAAGACCTAATTCTGCTGTAGCAAAACAGATTAATTAATACAATTTATTCTTCTGATATCTCATTGAGAGGCATTGCTGCAATATTAAAGCCTGCGTCAACATATGTTATTTCACCAGTTATACCGCTAGCATAATCAGAGCATAAAAAAGCTGCAGTGTTTCCAACTTCTTCAGCTGTTACAGTTCTTCCAAGAGGAGATTTATTAGAGTGTTGAGATAGCATTTTTCTAAAGTTTTTTACACCCGAAGCAGCTAATGTTTTTATTGGTCCCGCAGATATAGCATTTACCCTAATATTATTAGCGCCCATTGACGCTGCCAAAAATCTTGTATTGGCTTCAAGACTAGCCTTAGCCAAACCCATTACATTATAGTTTGGCATTGTTTGAACTGCTCCTAGGTATGTAAGGGTTAGGAGTGCTGAACCTTCATTAAGAGATGGCATTGCAGCCTTGGCTAATGCAGTGAAACTATAGGAACTAATGTCATGTGCAATCCTAAAACCCTCTCGTGTTGTTACATCAACAAAATTTCCTTCAAGTTGATCTGCTGGAGCATATCCTATTGAATGAATTAGGCCATCAAATTTTGGCCAATATTCATTTAATTTTTCAAATGAATTTGTAATTGATTCATCACTAGACACATCACACTCAATTAGTATTTCTGATCCATATTCGTTTGCTAAAGGCTCTAAATTTTTTAAGAGTCTCTCATTTTGATATGTAAAAGCTAATTGAGCTCCTTCTCTATTCATTGCAGTAGCAATTCCGGCTGCAATAGAATATTTATTAGCCAAACCAGTAATTAGGAATTTTTTATCTTTAAGCAACATACTAATAATTCTTTATATTTAAAAAGATATATTGTAAAAGAAAATTCTAGACAAAACATTTTTTCTTTATTAAACATCCCCCCAATTATTTTTTGAACAAGGAGGTTATAATTAATTTATTGTGAGGCTATTTAAAAAAATCAAGATCTATTTTCTAGTAAAACTTGTGACATATTTTTCTAAAATATTTATTATTTTTGAAAATATTTATATGAAGTTTAAAAGCAAATAAAAAACATTATTTTTTTTAAATAAAGTGTTGACATAAATCCTGAGAGGCGTATATTTAATAGACCAACTTGATTCCGACTAACAATCAACTGCAGACGGGAGTTAGAGAGG
>Ga0222719_10004258_pt1 | contig 12562 bp, 6 predicted proteins | sample C33_34DmetaG_FD_165039 | JGI IMG/M metagenome (GOLD analysis project Ga0222719, IMG submission 165039) | Estuarine water microbial communities from San Francisco Bay, California, United States - C33_34D | ecosystem: Environmental > Aquatic > Marine > Unclassified | place: USA: California...
AATATCAGCTAAAATGTAATTCGCCTTTGGTGCCAAACGTGTAAATCTTTCTTGGTGTTCAATGGCATATACATTGTGGTATCTACTCAACTCCATAGTACCACTACCACTACCAAATTCAATAATAGTCTTACCCTTTTCAATATTTTCATCAATCCAAGAGTAACACTCCATAGAAATCGCCCAACCGTCAAGGTTGTTCATGTTAACGTCCAATCCCTTTAACTTAGGGAAGATATAATTCAAATCTGTACTCATAACTGTTCAAAGAATTTGTAGAAACTAGTCTTACCATCCAAAAACTCAGGTGTAACCGATTTATCAGTTAAGTTTGAGTCATCGTGATACCACGTGTTAAACTTAAAACTATTATAATTTTCAGGTTGGTCATAAACCATCGTAGACATCATAGCTTCATGGTTCAATAGAAACTCTTTATCCAAACACATCTGAGCGTAGTTCTCAAACCTTTGGAAGAAATCAGGTAACTTACTCACGTGACCACCAATAATTCCACCAATAGATAAAGAATCGTAGTTATGGTCTCTCTCTAAAATATCATTTAATTTTCTGTGGTCGTGAAAGAATAATGTATTTCTAATATCAATTAATTTATCACCAACCCAGTTATTAATTTTTAGAAATGTAGTTGTATTAAAGATACCATCATATGTGTATCTATATTTGTTCATCGAAAGACCAGTAATCTTATCAGCATTTGAATTATATCTTCTCGGATATAAACCAATATGTGAAAGACCACAATCAACCCAATATAGGTATTCCAAACCTTCTTCCATTTCATCTTCCATCAAAGCGATTTTAGCCCAACCTACTTCCAAATAAAATTTGAATAAATCAGGGTTTTTCTCTTTGATTTCAATCATCTTTTTACTGTGTCTGATATCTTCCAGTTCTTTAACCTTAATAGTCACATTGGTAACATCATTTTCATCCATAAAATCCTGTAATGCCTCTGCAGTATTTGAACCTGTATAACACACAATAGGTAATCCCATTTCTGACAATTGAACAAGCGAGTGGACATATCTATCCCACCTCGCTTGAACTTTATGACCATAAAACGGAAAATCTCCGAGACCGAAATATAAAAAGGTTACTAATTTTGTCATTTTCCAAAGTAATAATCTTCCAACAACAGACGGTCCATCTCAGTCTTATCATATACTTTAAGAGCATCTGTGTATCGTGATAGGATTGGTTTACCATTTACGTTGAATGAAGTATTCAACAATACACCAATACCTGATTTCTTTTCAAACTCAGTTAATAAGTTATATAACCATGGGTTTTGTTCCTCAGTAACCGTTTGTACACGAGCAGTTCCATCAACGTGAGTAATAGATACCAATTTCTCTCTCCACTCCTCTTTTACTGTTGGACAGAAACTCATCCATCTACTCTCACCCTCAAAGTCGAAATACTTACTTACATCTTCCAACTTACAAACAGGTGCGAATGGACGATACCACTCTCTGTTTTTAACCTTAGCATTTAAGATGTCCTTCATATCAGGATATGCTGGATTACAAATAATACTACGATTACCCAACGCTCTTGGTCCGTGTTCTGAAGTGCCTCTGACAACACCAACAATCTTACCGTTAGCTAAATCATCAGTCAATACATCCATATTCAACTCACGACCACGTCTTTCTTCAACGTGAGACATCAATGTGTTCTTATCTAAAATTGGAACACCAGCATAAGTTACATCAACCGCAGTTTCAGGTTTCATATGATTCAAAATCATACCCGTAGCAATACCACAATCGTTAGGATTTGGTGGAACAAAAACAGGACGGTCTAATATCTGTTGTAATTTGGTATTAAGTAGAATATTAAGAGCACATCCACCAACAGTTATCAACGGAATATTAGGATATTCATCTAAGAACGGCTGAGCCATCTCCATAAACACATTCTCAAACGCTATCTGTGATGTTTTGGCAACATCCCAAGCAGTTTGACCTGTTAATCTATTCTGAATATCGAATACCAATCCTGTTTGTTCACCCAACTCACCCAAAAACTCAATATAGTTCAAACCATCAGGTTTTCTTCTATAGTAGTTTTCGAAGTGTGGTAACCAATCTTCATTCACGTCACCATAAGAACACAATCCCATGATTTTTCCTGAATAAACTAAGTTACCAATGTTCAATGCAGGCTCCTTACGAATATCACCCAAGTAGTCACCGAAGGACATATAAGGGAAACCTAAATCTAAATTATATTTGTCTAAAAGCGTAATTGTTTCCCTATCAGAAGCATGATATACGTTGAAGAAACCATCGTTACCTCCACCATCAAATGATATAATCAATGCTTCATTGTAGTCCGTTTGATAGAACCCACACGCCGCATGACTTAAGTGGTGTAAACTGTTAATGTGTTCCTTTGCAGGGATAAGTTTCTCATAGTGAACTTTTGTTCCTCCCTCCAAAGTATCCGAGTTTAAGTAGTAACACTTATCAAACTCAGTAATACCATATTCATCTTCAATGAATTTCAAAATATGTTTAAGAAGGTAAGGTCTTGTATATGAAACCAAATACTGAGCGTACCCAGCATTCTTTTCACTCAAGAATCTTTCAACTTCTATTACTGTAATCAATTCTCCGTTCTCCTCAACCGCTACCGCTGCGTTGTGGGAACCATAAAACGCAATATTTGCCATTATAATGTACCTGTTAATCTATCACACCATCCTTTTGAAGTTGAATAAGGCCAAACAACCCAATAAGCTGGTTTTTCAGTTATGTTAAATTCTCTCCAAACTTTACAATACCCATCAGGGTCATTCATCATTCGGTCGATTTCTGCTCTATCAGCATCCTTTCTGTAAATAGTGTTATCTTCCTTATCGTGGAAGGCAACAACCCAATATTCGTAATCTTTTTCAGGAACTTGTTCATAACCAACGTCAATACAGTGTTTGTAGATAGTGGCAAAACTCTCCAACCACTCTTCTTTAGTCTCATAAGTTTCAATACCTGGATTAGGTGGGTAGTTTTTGTCCAACGTATATTGTTGTACACCTCTCTTACTGAATTTTAGACCTGAATACTCCTCATATAACTCCAAAGACCTAACAGGACCGAAACCATATTTACCTTCGTGACCTTCTTGAGTTTCACCATCCATACCAAACAATTTTCTGTTTGTTAAGTGTGATGTATTGTTTTTATTTACCCAATCTTTGTCATCATCCCATTGTTTTGTTCTACCTTTACGAGTGTACTCGTGCCAAATCAAAACCTTATGTGGGTGGAACATATCGTAACCCCATGTAAATGCTCTTGCTGCGATTGAAATCTCTTCACCGTGGAAGTAGTATTCAGGATTGTGTTGTACCTCTTCACTGAATTCACCTAACGTGAAACAGAAGTGTGCAGAGTAGAATCTTGCTGGTACTGGTGTGTCCAATTCTCTCCAACCTGGAATAGTCTCAGGTAAAAAGAATACCGCACCTTCAGGAATGAAACGGTCAAAGACCATTCTCCATGGTTCTTGTACTCTCGCAGCTGGGTCATTATCAGGGTCAAACGATGAAACATATCCAGTCAACAATGGTTTTGGAATACCCATTTCCTGAAGCTGTTTTACCATCGCAATCATTTCAACATCCCAATCCTTAGCGAATCTCATGTGTGAGTCAATCTGTAAAGTATACATCTCACCCCCATACATCTGTTGAATCTGATGTCTCGCCCAACACGCACCTTTTGATTCTTCATAAGGAACATCTAAAATTCTAAATCTCTCGTCGTCTCGGTATTTGTCTAAGTTATCGAACCCATCCTCAGAATGGTATTGTCTACATATCCCTAAAACTACATTTTGGGGACGCTTTGCGTTTTTTAACATATCTTCTATAGTATTGACCAACTCAGGGTCACGATATGACGCAATCTGTACGAAAATTTTCTGTGCTCTTCTTGCCATAATTTTAATGTTTGTAATAAGAATAATAAAAGATTATTTAAGATAAAGACATATTTATAGGTATGAAACTTCTAAAAACAATAAAACATTTAGTACAAGAGTCTGAAGAAAACTTGGAAAACGCATTACATACTAATACGTCACCAAAAGAACTTAAGGCTTTAGAAGAAAACTATACTGAATCTTTGAATCTACTTTCTTTATTTGAAAGTTTAGAGCAAGAAAAAGAGGATTAAATTCTTAACCCTCTTTTTATCATTTTTCTTTATATTGTTTTATTATTGTAGTATGTATTCCACTTCAATCTTATCAACATCAATTCTTTCAGCCTGTATAAAGTAGTAACAGTCAATCTTATTACTAAATAAGTTACCATTCTGAATATACACCACCCAATCCTTAATTTCTTTAACATATAAGTTTTGGTGTGAACCTACTGAAGTTAACTGAACTGTGATTGAATCTGGGTCAACCAAATCTTTCCAGTACTCAGGAAGTTCAATCTCCTTATCATTCAATTGTCTACCTCTAATATAGATACCGTGTTCAGGTCCCTCCAAGTTACCATGCTTCAACCTCATTCCCTGTTCTTTCTTCTCAGGGTTAGGGTGTGGAATATCAAAGGCTTTGGATGTTGCCGTTAAGTTACCTTGACCATCTACTGTAAATACAGGTGCTTGTCCTGCATCAAACCCTTGAATAATATTTGTTGAAGGTTCCGTTGAGTATAACTCTAGTACATTAGTATATGAGTCATTTGCCTCCATAAAGACTCTTGTTGTTGTATTTGGAGTATTTGTAGTTCTAGTAAATGATGTTCTTTCAGTGTTTGTCGCTCTGAAGTCCAATGCATTGTTTGACTGAGTTACTAATCTACCACTTGTTAACGAACCGTCAGCCTTATATAATGAAATATTATCATTAAATCCTGATAAATTAATATTGGCTTTAGTTAACTTTTTCTGTGCATTAGCAGTATCAACAACTACAAAGTAATCACCGTCACCATTTGCTGTTGATGTTGTCAATTCTGATAAATCAACATTAACATTACTACCATCAACATCAATCAACGTACCAGCACCGACATTAAGTGTTACTGACCCACCCAAAGAAACTGAACCACCACCAGTCAAACCATTACCACCGGTAACAGTAACTGATGAGTTCGCTAATGAACTGTTTGGTACATTAGATAGACCCAAAGCAATTGTACCATTAGTAGTAATAGGAGAACCCGAATCTACGTCTATACCATCTGAACCTGAAATAGCCACAGAAGTAACAGTACCTGTATTGTCTGTGAAAGGTAATGCTAATACATCATAATATAATACATTATTAGATGCGTTACTCACAGGTATGTGCCATGATGTTAGGATGTCTCCTGTACCAGCACCTGCGGCTAATATATAGTTATCAGACCCTGCGTAATCAACATTGACAGTTACCGCACCTGACGTACCACCACCAGTTAAACCTGTACCTGCAGTTACTGCAGTGATATCACCAACATTAATCGTACCACCTAATGAAACTGCCGTACCGTTAATTGTGATTGAAGAGTTAGCTAATGAACTATTAGGAACATTAGATAAACCTAAGGCAATTGTACCTGATGTCGTTATTGGTGAACCACTATCCACATCAATACCATCCGAACCTGAAATCGCTACAGAAGTTACACTACCTGAACTGTTTGTGAATGGTAAGTCAGATACAAGACCTTTCTTAACATTGTTATCAGTTGCATCATGGTAGATAATAGTATCAGTTAAAGTAATGTCAGTACCTTCTAAGTTCGTTGCGGAGTCAATGAAGTTGTCAGTTCCAGCATAATCTAAACTAATCGTTCTATTTGAGGCTATCGTACCACCACCACTTAAACCTGTACCTGCTGAAATAGATACCGAAGCATGGTCCACATTTCTCGTATTAGAAGTATCAAGACCTACGGTGTCTGCAGCTACTGAGATACCTGTACCCGCACCCACATTAAGTGTTACGGAACCTGAACTACCACCACCAGTTAAACCGTTACCCGCAGTTACTGCTGTTATATCACCCACGGTAATTGAACCTCCCAAAGAGATTGCTGAACCGTTAATTGTAATTGATGAATTAGATAAGGCTGAATTTGGTATTGAAGTCCATAACCCTGTTATATCTTGAGCCGATGTACCATCATTCAAACCAAGTGATAATGTTCCACTTGTGAATGTACCACCTGTAACATATGTGTTAACAGAACCCGCAACTATAAGGTCAATCGTATCCGTACCTGAATTACCAGCAATGGTCACAGAACTATCAGAAGATGTAAAGTTCAGTGTACCACCTAATGGAACTACAGGGTCAGAACCTGAAGGTGCGTTAACTGTGAATGATGAGTTACTAAGAACACTATTAGGTACATTTGATAAACCTAAGGCAATTGTACCTGAACCTGTAATTGGTGAACCTGAATCAATATCTATACCATCAGAACCTGAAATTGCTACAGAAGTTACAGTACCCGTATTCGTAGTAAATCCTGCATCATTATTAAACCCACTGATATTAATATTACCCTTAGTAAGTTTTTTCTGTGCATTTGCAGTATCAACAACTACGAAGAAATCACCGTCACCATTTGAAGTTGACGTTGATAGTTCAGATAAGTCTACAGATATCGTATCCGCAGCCACATCAATAAGTGTACCCGCACCGACGTTGAGGGTCACAGTACCTGAAGTACCTCCACCTGTCAAACCGTTACCGGCTGTTACACCATTAATATCACCGACATTAATAGAACCACCTAATGAGGTTGCCGTACCATTAATTGTTATACTTGAATTCGCTAATTGTGTATTCGTAATCTGACCAGCACTCACATCTCCAATTATATCATCACCCGTAACCTGACCACCTAATGAGATGTCAGAACCTGCAATATCAATTGATGAGTTTGCTAAAGAACTATTAGGTATATTTGATAAACCTAAAGTAATCGTACCTGATGAAGTTATTGGTGAACCACTGTCTACATCGATACCATCAGTTCCTGAAATAGCTACTGAAGTAACTGTACCTGAGTTATTAGAGAATGGTAAATCAGAAATTAAACCTTTTTTAACATTATTATCTGTTGCATCGTGGTAAACAATAGTATCAGAAGTAGCAATTGAAGTTCCTTCTAAGTTTGTTGCAGAGTCAATGAAGTTGTTAGTTCCAGCGTAATCTAAACTAATCGTTCTATTTGATGCTATCGTACCACCACCTGATAAACCTGTTCCTGCTGAGATAGAAACTGATGAGTGGTCTACGTTTCTCGTATTAGAAGTATCAAGACCTACTGTGTCCGCAGCTACTGAAATACCTGTACCCGCACCAACGTTGAGAGTTACTGAACCACCTAACGATACTAAACCACCATTTACCAAACCGTTACCCGCAGTTACAGTAAGTGATGAATTGTCCAAAGATGCATTTGGAATTGTAGAGAAAGAAAGTGCACCTGAACCATTAGTTAATAATACAGTATTCGCCGACCCATCAGCCGTTGGAAAGGTATATGATTGATTAAATTCAATTACACCTCCCGTTGATATACTCATCTGAGTGGTTGCGTTCGTTTTCAGGAGTAGTCCTGAAGTATTACTATAATTAACACCGTTTAATGTTGCCATGTTATATTTTTCTTTCTCTTTTTATTTTGTTTGGCTAAGGGGGAGGAGTTACCTCCCCCAATCATATCTAATGATAAATACTTTTCAAATAATTTATAGTCTATAAATTAGATTACTTGTACCCATCCAAATGATTTATAAATGTATACACCTTCATCATTGTCAGTTTGATATACCATCAAACCTGTTGCTGGTGAAGAGATACCTGTTCTATTAGATTCTGTCATTCTTGGGAATAAGAAACCTTTAGATGTTGAAGCAACCTCTAATACTGCTGAAGCAGCGGGTGCAGCAACCCCGATACCAACAGCACTTGCCGATTCATCAACAACGAAAGTTGTTCCATCTACCGTGAAATCACCACCAGTAAACGCTAATGTGTGAGTAGCTTGAGTTAAAGTTCTCGCTCCTGATAGTGTACCATTATTATTAAAGATGTTGGTATTAACCGAAGCTCCAACTGTGATATCAATAGTATTTGAACCCGTACCATTAATAGTAACAGAAGAATCTGAAGACGAGAACGTTAGAGTGTCTGAGTTAGAACCAGCAACTGGGTCAGTACCCGTTGGTAGGTCAATCGTCTTGAAGATATTCTGAGTAGAACCTAAATCAGTGTTAGTGATTGTAAAGCTAGGGTATGCGCCTGAAGTAGTGATACCTGTACCGTTTGATAAAGAAACTATCTTATCGTAAAGGTTAGTTGAACCTTGAGCGATATCATCAGTATCTAAAACAACAGCACCTGTAGCTCCGTTTACAGAACTTACTGAGTCAGTATTATCAATCTTGTCCCATTCAGCACCATTATAAAGAAGGTAGTCACCAACCAGAAAATCAATTGTACCACTACCTAAATCTTGATTACCTGCAACAGAAACACGATACATATCACCCGAAGTACCTGTTCCATCAGCTAATGTTGGATTGTTAGTAGATGCGTTCCAGTTACCTTTGTATTCAAACGCTGAAGAAGGTAATTGTGAAGATGGTACTCTACCGTTAGCATCAAGTGATGCATAACCGTTATTAGCTCCTTTTCTTGAAACAACTTCAACAAAATTACTGTCAACAGAGATAACCATAGTATCCGTCGCTTGTGCAACTGTATCAATACCGTCACCACCTGAGAATGTAGATGTATCACCCAATTCCAAAGTCTGTGTACCTGAGTCACCTGCCAATGTTAATGATGAGTTATCTAACTTAGCGTTAGTTACAGAACCATCAACTAATTGAGATGCGTTTATTGTTTTGTTTGTAAGTGTTTGTGAACCATTCAATGTTACAACTGATGAATCAATTGAAATTGTTAAATCATCACCAGTTATAGAAGTGTCGATTCCTGTTCCACCAACCCATGTGATTGTTGAAGCACCATTTGGTGTTACTGTACCTGAATCCGCATCGATAGTGAACAATGAGATGTTACCTGTACTTACTGAGAAGTCTATTGCGCCCGAACCATTAGCTACGATTTCTGCTGAATTGTCAGTAGATGTAAATGATAATGTACCACCTAATGCAATCGTATTATCTGATGAGCCAGCTCCATCAGCACTTGTAGTAAACGATGAGCTAATTAATTTAGAGTTTGCAATTGAACCAGCTAATTTATCGTTAGTTACAGAACCATCAACTAATTCCGCAGTGTCAACTGTGTCATTTGCTAATGATGCATTTAATGTTACACCTGCTGAACCGTCAAAAGATACGTTACCTGAAAGGTCAGTACCTAATGTCAATGTCATTTGAGATGACCAAGCATCTGCAGTATCAGCATTACCAGTTACGTCACCTGTTAAATCACCTGTTACATTACCAGTTACGTTACCTGTTAAATTACCAGTTACGTCACCTGTTAAATCACCTGTTACATTACCAGTTACATTACCTGTTAAATCACCAGTTACGTCACCTGTTACATTACCAGTTACGTTACCAGTCAAATTACCCGTAACATCACCCGTAACATCACCCGTTACATCACCTGTTACGTTACCTGTTACATTACCTGTTACATTACCTGTTACGTCACCCGATAAATCACCGACAAAGTCAGTTGAAGTAATAGATGTCATACCAGCAATTGTACCAACAGTTTCTTTTAATGCAACTGATGTACCACCTAAAGTGAAATTAAATCCAGAAGCTGTGAAGTCTTCGTTAGAGTCATTCAATTCAAAAGTAACATTACCGTCACCATTACCTACAGTTGCACCTGTTAAGAATGTATCAGAAGCTGAAGTTGCGAAACCATTGATTGTAATGTCAGACCCCAATCCACCGTTCATTACTAAGGTCAACTGACCTGTAGGGATATCCAATGTACCACCTGTAATGAATGGTAATTCAAATGAATTTGAGATTGTACCTGTACCACCAACTGTTAATCCAAATGAACTATCATATGATAAGTCATCAATTGCATTTACTGTGAATGAACTAGCGGTATTACCTTTGTTGTCTGTTAAAGTAATTACGTTGTCCGCAATCGAACCACTCTCAACTAAATCAACCGTACCTGTTAATGTTACTGACTGTCCATCATTTCTAACTAATGAAATCACACCCGTTGATTGAGTGTAAGTACCACCAGTCACATAAGTGTCGTCACCATCAATTCCACCGATGGTAATATCTGACTCTCCTGATGCAGCGTTAACTGTCAATGTTAATGTGCCACTCGCGTAAGCACCACCCGTAATAAACGGTAAAGCAATTGGTGAAGTACCAATTGTACCCGTACCTTCCAATGCGATGTCCCACGCATCGTTGTATGTCACTGCCGTTACCGCTTGAACCGTTAAGTTAGTTGTACCAGCATCTGTTTCCGTTAAAGTAATAACGTTGTTAGAAATTGAACCACCAACTAACACATCGCTGCGATAAGACACGACACCGTTTGCGTTTGTAGCTAAGATACGAGTATCTGTACCATCCGCAAGACCTCTTACTCTCAAAGGAGTAGAAGTTGAACCAGAAATGTCCACTAAGTTTGTTGGAGATAATACCCCGAAACCGTGATTACCACTCGCATCAATAACTTCTCTTTTGACGTTATTGGTAGTGAATGATAAGACATTACTGGAATTGTAATTTAAGCCGTTTGCCATTGTCTTAAAATTTTTTTGTTAGTTAATTAATCCTTATAAAAGGCTTACAATACATTCACCCAACCTTGAGACTTATACATATACATTCCTTCTTCCCCATTCGAGTCAGTGTTTGTACAGTATACCAATAGTCCTGGTACTGGTGTGCTTATAGCTAATCGTTGTACTTGAGTCATCCTTGGTATCAGAAGACCTTGATTTGTACTAGCTAATTCTAATAACGCACATACTGGTGATGTTGTCTCAGTACCCATCGATACTGAACCACCACTAAACGTTAAACTATTTGAGTTTTGGTCAATAACTCTATCCCCACCTAACTGACCATCAGTATTATAAATGTTATCTGAGGAGAATGTAATACCCGTAATTTCTATACTACCATCGGTATTATCATTTAAAGTAATGGTACCACTTGAATAAGTACCACCTGTTATTTCAGGAGCGAATCCACCTACGTTGAATTCGGAACCGTCATTCATACCCAACGTCAACGTTGTTGGAGTATAAGTTGCACCTGTTAAGTATGTATCATCAGAATCAAATCCTGAGATTTGAATATTTGATTCTACACCTCCATTGATGTTTAATGTTACTGTACCTGAATTGTAAGAACCACCCGTGATAAATGGTAACTCAGTACCATTATAGAATAGACCACCTGTTGTTGAACCTGTAATTCCCCAATCGTTGTAACCTAATCCTGTGATTGCCTCAATACTCAATAATGATACATTACCATCGTTAAGAGTAACTGTTAAGTTATTACCATTTTCAGTAATACTTTTTACATAAGACCACCCACCAACACCAACGTTATTACCGTCATTTCTTTCCAATGATAAGATACCTGTTGATTCTGTGTATGTCGCACCTGTTACATAAGTGTCAGAAGATGTTGTCGTAAAACCTGAAACATCGATATCATTACCTAAGTTATCAGATAATGTAAGTGTCGACCCAACAAGAGTTGCACCTGTGATTTTAGATAGACCTGTAATATTAACAGAACTATCATTGTTAAGACTTAAATCTAAATCACCTGTTGAATTATAAGTTATCGTACCACCAGTGACATAAGTATCGGAACTTGTGGATGTAAAACCTGTAATATCAAATGAACCACCATCAACATCCACTAATGTCAATGTATTATTAATTAACGTACCACCTGTTAAGTATGGAACACCATGGATGGTTCCAAATAAGTAAGTATCTGTATGACCTGTGTTACCTAAAGTAATCGTATTTGAACCATTACCAATTGCATCAGTACCAATAACAATCTCATTTGACCCATTATTGACTGAGGCTTTACTTCCTTTACCTATAAAAATAGAATCGTTTGAAGTACCATTTAACCCACCATTACCATTAGCAACATTTTGACCCGCTTCAAAACCTAAAGCGATGTTATCACTACCTGTTTGATTAGTTGAAAGAGAATCAGCACCAACACCAACGTTTCTTAAACCTGTAGTATTACTAACGAGGGCATCGTTACCAATAGCAACGTTGAAGTCACCACTACGGTTACCATGTAATGCTGTATCACCAACGGCCACGTTAAAAGTACCCTCATCATTAAATCTCAACGATTCATAACCAATAGCAATGTTCCTACTATTATCAGTAATATCATAACCCGCTCTATAACCAATTAAAATACTACCACTAGCTGTTGTAACTTCATAACCAGCCTGATATCCAATCGCAACACCGATACTACCACCACCATTGTAAAATGCCTCACTACCTACCGCAACATTCTCTAATGAAGTGGTACCGTTATACATCGCATTCTTA